>OMFY01000784.1_pt1 | contig 13758 bp, 8 predicted proteins | sample 1645701 | NCBI WGS metagenome assembly OMFY01 (sample SAMEA103958111, study PRJEB25191) | human gut metagenome | biome: human-associated habitat [ENVO:00009003]; feature: intestine environment [ENVO:2100002]; material: feces | place: Germany | collected 2013/2015
TACCGGGCGGATTCGGGACTTTAACCCGTTAGAAACGTGCGCCGCTAGGCGCACAGCTCAAAAAAAGGGGATGTGAAAAAACTCGATTGAGTTTTTTCACATCCTCTTCCATTTTCTGTGTTTCATGTGCATAAATCTACAGTATCTAAACAGCTTCGCTATACATCAGGCAATTTCTTCGGAGTTACGCTTTATCTGGTTCACTATCTCCATTATCTGTTTTGCGGTACTCATATCATCTTTGAAAAGAGTTGTGATACTTCCAACTGATTTAAATGGTTCACCCATCAATACTTTATTATCTTCGATATTTCCATTTGCTACTATATAGTCCACTATCAGATTTACGAATCTCATCTGATTTATGTTCAAGCGCTCTTCTGACATAAAACAACTGAAGGCTTCGTTTACTGCCGCTCTATCTACACCGACTATTTTTCGTACTAATCTGCCTATCGGTGTCTCTCCGTATTCCTTTATATAATCTTCCTTTGAACCAAGCTCAGTCCACAGAATTCGTTCCAATTCCCTTAGATCCGTTTCTGTCAGCTTTTTGTTGTTTTTCAGCTTATACACTGACAATTTGTCACTATGCTCTTTCAGGTAAAATTCGACTTTTTTACGATAATTTTTCAAGTCATTTCCGCCATATAAAGGTTCACCCGGTGTACCATCTGTTATAGAGTCCGTGAAATTTGTATAGTATATTGGCCGTACCTGTCTGTCAAGGTACTGCAACAGACCTCTTAAAGCTTCTCTTACTGTATCAAGCTCTATTATAGTGACTTTATCCCAAAATTCATTTGTCTGGACCTTTTCGATAATCTCCTTTTTCTTTTCCACCTGTGGGATTGAGTATTTGGCAGACAGCTTTTCTGCGGTCTGAACCACTATATTCACCGGACTTTGTATGCTTTTGCTTTGCAACAGTCCAAGATCTATACTGTATACCAGATAGTCAAATCTTCGCGCCAGCTCATCTTCCTTTTTAGGCCTGATAAGAGGTGCAATATGCTCCCTGATATCCGAAATCTCTATTGTCTCCAGATTATCCCACGATGATGAAGCCCTGAAAAACTCTACATAACGCAGATGTCTTTTCACCATAAAGCTATCGTCATTTAAGCTAATTACATCTTCCTTTAAATCATCCACAAGGCTTTTTCTGTAATCTGCGTATACCTCATCACTACTGTATACCGGTGCCTGAAGCTCTCTGACAATCTGGGCTTTTGTGTTATATATTTTCTCATTGAGTGATTCTGTTATGCCATTCTCCGCTCCATTTTTGTTCACGCGGAAATATTCAAAATTGTTACAGAAATCAAATATAAGAAATCTTTCTTTGTCCATACCCTCTCCAAGCAGATTAGGGCAAAGCCTGGTTCCCCTTCCAATCATCTGCCAGAACTTGGCATAGCTTTTTACCTTCTTAAAAAATACAAGATTCAAAATCTCCGGAATATCTATTCCTGTGTCGAGCATATCAACAGATACTGCTATCTGTGGCATTTTATCACTTGTGCTAAACTCATCTATCAATGAATCACTGTACTTTATACTATAATCTATCCGCTTTATGAAGTCTCCTCCATATTCCGGAAAAAGCTTATTGAAACGCTCGACTATTGCCTGCGCATGCAAAGAGTTTTTGGCAAAAATTATTGTCTTGCCAAGCTTGTCTCCACCCTCAATTTTTAAGCCCTTTTCCATAAGCTCTCTTAAAACCTTATCAATTGTATCCGCGTTAAAAAGCCATGTATTTACGGCCTCTCCTGATATATCATCACCTACAGTGTCATCATCAGAAAATGTATCCTCATACTCCTCTTTTTCCTCATCTGACAGCTCATCATAGTGAATACCGCTTTCCATTATTTTTGACTTATATTCCAGTGTAGAATAATTGACCAGATAGCCCTCTTCCACCGCTTTTTCAAGCTCATACGCAAATGTCGGAACTCCTCTTTCAAGGTCAAAGACTCCATATGTGTTTTTGTCGATTTCATTCTTTGGAGTGGCAGTCATACCAAGTAACATCGCATCAAAATACTCAAATATTTCCTGATATTTTTTGTAAATGCTGCGGTGTACTTCATCGCAGATTATGAGCTGAAAATGCCCCGGACTAAAGAGCTTCTCACCATATTTGTTTTTCCTCTCATCTATGGCATTCATCATCGTCGGATATGTAGAAAAAATCATCCTGCACGACTCAGGGTCATCTTTATTGTCAAGCAGATTACAGCATGATAAATCAGGAAGCAGATTCGTATAATTGTTTTTGGCCTGCTTCACAAGAGCTTTTCTGTCTGCGAGGAACAGAATATTTTTCACGTAATTGTGGCGCCTTAATACATCAACAATACTAATGCTCACTCTTGTCTTTCCTGAACCTGTGGCCTGCACTATAAGCATCTTACGGTGCTTATTTGTGATAGCATCACAGACTGCGGTTACAGCCTCTTTCTGATACGGTCTGTTGGTAATATCATCGCTTATCCGTATATTTTCAAGCGGAATCCTTGAAGTGCGTCCATCCATCTCAAGCTGCAGCTCTTCCTGTGTGAAAAAGCCTGAAACCTCACGCCTTGGATATCCCATATAATCATTCGTATAGAAAAATTCAAATCCATTTGTTATGAAAATAAGAGGGCGTCTATTGTATTTATTCTGCAAACAGTCAGCATACAGCTTCGCCTGCTGGCTTCCTACCATAGCATCCACAGAAGCCTTTTTAGCCTCCACTACAGCAAGTGGAAGATTATCCTTTCCCCAAAGAACATAATCCACATACCCTGTTCCTGTGCTGTTTGGCATTCCTGTAACCGGCTCCTCCTCCGTGACATTTCTGCCAATAACCCATCCTGCCTCCTTTAAGGCAACATCTATATATCTCTTGCGGGTTTCTGCCTCACTTATCGTATCTACATGGAACTCCCTTGTCTTTACATTCTGACTACGCTTCTTTGTCATCTGCTCGCGGAGCTCTTCATTCTCCTTCAATACGCTCTCGAGCTTTTTATCCTTACTGCTTAAGCCCTCATACAGCTTCATGAGCTCATCAGCCTTTATACGCTTTTCATTACCGCTTGCAAGAATCGACTCATCATATGTCTTCTCATCGTATTCCCTCGAATATGAATAATCAATCCAATCGCAAAACTCAAACAAATCACGAAGCGCTATTATTGCTTCATCCCTGCCTATATTGTTGTTGGTATGAACTGCAACATTTCCCAGATGAATGGTATATTTGAGCATTGGAAACAGCCTTGGCTCAATTATCCTTCTAAACGTTGGCTCATGAATAAGACTCGATACATTATCTCTGTACGGAAGCGAAAGCTCCGCGTCATATGAGAAAACAAACCTCACTGCAAGCTCAAGTGCACGCCTCGACAAAATGGCACAAGTGGCCGGTGAAATGGATAAACTTTTTTCTGCTTCAACTGCCTGTTTTGCAAAATCTGCGTATTCTTCTTTCTTTAAAAGGTAATCAAAATTAGTTTCCATGTAATCACCCCTTTTATCTTTCTACAAGCACTTTGCATCTTTTTCTGCAAAATGTAATTCCATAATACATGATATTCTGTCGATCATCATTTAACAGATATTCCTGATATCTTCTATCCTTTATCTGTTTCAGAGCCTTTTCACAGGATTTTTCCATAGCTTTAAAATCTTTTGTGTATTTAAGCTCTGCAATAATTCCTTCATCCGGATCATCTGTCTCCACAATAATATCTGCAAAGCCCTCTCCTGCCTCAACATTTGACTTTACCAGCCAGTCCTCATTGCCACTCAAAATTCCAATAAGCAGATTATGATAGGAGCTTTCCTTTTCATCATTTCTCGCTTTTGTGTCAAAAACGCTCACCGAATTACTCAGCACCTTGTTTAAATACATTTCCATTATCTGTGTATTTCCATCTTTGAAAGCCTTCCAAAAGTCCTGCAACTGATCGGTATTGGAAAATATTTTATTCCTGAACCACTCCTGTATCTGCAGCTTAAATACTTCTTTAATCTCATTGTTTGGAATTACAAGGCTATATTTTTTGTTCTCACTTATCTTTGTATATGTCAGATAACCTGTTGTAAACAGAACACTCCATAGATTATCAATATTATTGTCTATTTCGTCATAGGTCATATCCAGACGAATTTGCTTGTCTATGGCTTCTCCCGCGATCAAACGCTCAATTTCATTTCTGGTTGTCTTACCAGCCTTATCTATAAACCTCTTAACAAGCTCATTTCCGCTTGTATTAATCCAATACGCTTCCGGTCCAGCCATTGGATCATCTTTTATTCTGTCAACATGATTAATTACATCCCACGGACAATATACATCAACATTTCCGAAATGATAACCATCATACCATTCCTTTGTCTCCGCAAACCTGTTTTCCAAATGATAAAATGCCAGCAAACGCTCTACTTCCGCATCCGTAAATCCAAAGTGTTCATCAAATCTTGTATCAGTAATAGATAAAATCTTGAAATTATTTAATCCTGTAAAAATACTTTCTTTTGAAACGCGAAGACAACCTGTTAAGACAGCAAAATCCAATGCCTCATTTGTCTTTAATGCTTTTCCGAATATGGCACGTATCAAAGAAACCATCTCTTTATAATAGCCATTTTGAAATGCCTTATCCAGTGGAACATCATATTCATCTATTAAAATAACTGTTTTTCTGCAATGATGCTTATATAACAGCTCAGATAAAGTTTGAAGCGAAGCATACAGTGCCTCATCTCTCATTTCATATCTGCCATCCTCTAATCGAATTAAAGAAGCATACGCCGACTTATCGTCAATGTCCAGCCTGTCACTCTGCTTCAAATATGCAAATCTCTTAGCTTCCTTTGCAATTATCTCTATCATCTGATACTTTGCAGCTTGAAAATCGAGTCCTTCCACATTCTTTAAAGATAGAAATATCACAGGATACTTGCCCATATTATCATCACACAGTTTTTTGTTGTGCGATATATAAAGACCATCAAATAATTCAGAAGCTGCTCCAATTTCAAAGAAAGATTTGAGCATACTCATGTTGAGAGTCTTGCCAAAACGACGCGGTCTGGTAAAAAGGTTGACTTTTCCCCGGCTGTCAACCAACTGTTCAATCAGCTTTGTCTTATCGACATAGTAATATCCGTCTGAACGGATTTCCTCAAAGTTCTCTATTCCCACCGGTAGTTTAAGTGATTCAGTCATGCATGCTCATCTCCTTCCCTGATAAAAATAAGTGTGTAAATATAGGTTTATTATAGCATATATTGGGGCGAAGGTCATAGTATCAAATTTTGATTTGTTGACTTGTTCTGCAAACGCATAATATCTATCTTGTACTTCCATCGGTGGCTTAATTATTTGAAAACCAGATACTATTGGAACATTAAGATTGGGCATTGTTTGTCCTACAGCCATATCTTCTATAGTTTTCTTAAATGATGGAAACGATATTATTTTTTGAATATAATCAGCAGTAACTTCCCCTTTAGTTCTGATAAGCATGCTTCCTGTTCCACACAAGAATCCATCTTCAGGAACAACTGCGCATCTACCCATTTCACCTCTTCTACCCATTACAACATCCCCAGTTTTTAACTGATATGCTGATAATTCTTCATATTTTTCATCAGAAATTGTAAGTTTATCATCTGGAGAAACCTTACCGTCAACAATATGCGAAGGATTTAGTAACGGATGTCCACCATCAATATAATCTTCCTTATGTAGTAGCGAACCAAAAGGTCCAATCTTAATATCTGCCAAATCAGAAAGTGCAACCTTATCATATCCATAAGGATTAGAAACTGGATCACCAAACATCTCGACAAATCGGGCTTTCGTTAAGCTGTCTAATTCAACTAACTCTTGTTTTCTGGCTTCTATAACCTTTTTACACCTACCCAAAACATCTATGATTTCCAATTGTTTCTCTATATTATCAAGGTTAAATTCTTCATTTTTATAATCTTTAAAATAAATATGTGGAATGGTTGCTCCAGTGTAGTATTTTTCTAAATGCATATAACTCACAACATAAAACAAATATTCTGGTAATACATTTTTCTTTGGTATTAGATACTGCATAGTTCCTATCACTGAAGATTTTGCTGGATTCAATGTTGTTCTGCCTATTCCTGCTCCATCCTTGACAACAGCTACATATGGTTGCTCCTGATGATAAAAATTTACTTTTCCAGCCAATCCTGACGCACCATAAATTGGATAATTACCACTCATTTTAATTATATCAGACTGTTTTATGTTCGATGAGCCACGCTCACAAACATCCTCAAGTTTTACTCTCATCTACATCACTCCTGCTATAAACACCATTAATCTTTCCAAGACACAAAAATAACCGCCCTGGTCTGGTAAACTGTGGCGGTTATCTTTAATCAATACATATATCAGGCTGACCGTCTATCGGTAGCACTTCTTTTATACTATATTAACATCTAATCGCCTTTTTGTCTAACATGCATTCTATTTATCAAGAATTTTACAAACACGAATTTGCTTTTAAACATCCAACAGTTTCTTAAGCTCTGCCAGTTCACCCTGTATCTCACTTTCCAGAGCGTCAATCTTTCCTATTATCACATCGGTTGGCTCATATTGCACAGCCTCATAGACTATTTCCTTGTACTTATTGATTGAAAGGTCATAATTATTTGAGACAATCTCATCAACAGGAACAAAGAAGCTCTGATCCGTTCTTTTTCTGTCAGTCTCTGCATCAAGATGATTGAATCTCTCAATAATATCCGGGATATCATTGTCTGCGATTTCCTGGCGTTTGTCATCAAGGCTTAATCCATCAGCTTTCATATCATAAAACCATACTTTGTCGGTATCACTTGAGCCTGTTTTTGTAAAAATAAGGATTGCTGTTGACACTCCTGCGTATGGCTTAAACACTCCACTTGGCATTGATATGACTGCGTCGAGCTTATTGTTTTCTATGATTTCTTTTCTGATTTGTTTATGTGCTTTACTGCTGCCAAACAATACTCCATCAGGAACAATCACTGCCGCTCTGCCACCTTTTTTGAGTATACGCAAAAATAGTGCTAAGAAAAGTAGCTCTGTTTTCTTCGTCTTTGTCACTTTAAGCAAATCTGCTGAAACCGCCTCATAGTCCAGACTTCCCTTAAACGGCGGATTTGCCAGAACTAAGCTGTATTTTTCAACATCCGTATTCTGCTCTGAAAGACTGTCTCTGTACGAAATATTAGGATTTTCCACACCATGAAGCAGCATATTCATAGCTCCGATTCGAAGCATGGTTCTGTCCATATCGTTACCATAAAACATAGTGTTATTGAAATGCTGAAGGCTCTCCTGATGAAGGAAAAGCTCCGGATGGTTTTCTCTTAGATAGCTCTGTGCTTCTATCAGAAAGCCTGCACTTCCCATTGCCGGATCAATTATTGTATCATCCGGTGCCGGTTTTACAAGCTCGACCATCATTTTTATAATGTGTCGCGGTGTTCTGAACTGTCCATTAGTTCCGGCTGTTGCAACCTTTGAGAGAAGATACTCGTATAAATCTCCCTTAGAATCTTCATCTCCCAGCTCAAGCTTATCTATTCCATCGACTATTTTTGACAGCATTGCCGCGGTGGGAATCTTGAATATGGCATCTCCCATATATCTGGCATAGGCCGAATCCCCGTCCTGATGCAGATTCTTTATAAACGGAAACACTCCATTTAAAACAAGCTCATACATTTCCTCTGCTGAACCGAGATTTTTGAATTTGCTCCAGCGGTATTTCTGACATTCACCCGGAAACATAGACTCATAGTCTACACCGAGAAAATTTGCCTCGTTTTCTTTTGTTGTCTCAACTTCGTCAAGCTGCTTTATAAAGAGTAAATATGTAAACTGTTCTATAACATCTAATGGATTTGTGATGCCACCTGTCCAGAATGTTTCCCATATTTTATCTATTTTATTTCTTAATTCTCCGGTAATCATTATCTGCTTCTCCTCTATTCTTCCTCTTTAATCACCTTTAGGAAACGCTTGACCTCCGCCCATGCACGCTTGGACTCCGGGAAATTGAGATATCCCATCTGGAACACATGAAACATGCCTTCATACACTGACAGGCGCACCTTAACGCCCTGATTTCTTGCCTTTGCAGCGGCATCGACCGAGTCAGATAAGAGCATCTCTATCGAGCCCGCCTGTATGAGCATTGGAGGGAAGCCTCTGAAATCGCCAAACAGCGGCGATATGTATGGATCCATTTTATCGTGGTCACCGGGATAGTCATTCACGTAGATTAGACTGTCCCTTGTGTTCCCAAACAGAGGGTCCTTTTCGTAGTTTGTCTCATATGACTCTCCGCCTGCTGTGAGGTCTGTCCACGGTGACATGGCTACTATTCCTGCCGGAAGCGGCATGTCGTGGTCACGAAGATACATGGTGAGGCACATTGCAAGGCCTCCGCCCGCTGAGTCTCCTGCCAGCACAATCTGCGAGCCAAACCAGCCCTGTGACAAGAGCCATTTATAGCAGGCTATGGCATCCTCAAGTGCTGCCGGATACGGGTGCTCCGGCGCCACGCGATAGTCAGGCGTGAGCACTGAGCAGCCCTCACTTACCTCATTATAAAGGCCTGCAAATACATAGTATGCATTGCGCACTGCCCCCATATATCCACCACCATGCAGCTGCAGTATCACACGCTCTGTATTTGGGTTTTCCTTTGAAGATAAAAGCTTCATAGTAAAACCGCCCATATCTATATCCTCTGTTACAAAGCAATCCGGAACAAGCCATGCAGGTTCCTTCATGCGCTTCCTGAGCTCTCCGGATTTTATTTTTTTGCCGATTGCAAGGTCATTTGTGATATGTCCCATCAGATTAGCAAGTATTTTTCCCTGTATACTGACTTCTTCATCTGCCACAACTGCATTGCTATGGACTTTTTCCGCATGCTCACTTTTCATGGCAGATAATGAGTTCTTAAATGTCTTTTCAAGCTTATTACCCAAAGCTCCTATTATTCCAGTTTCATTATCACCATTACTATCGCCGTTTTCAATTTCCGGATGGTAGTTTCCCATCTCCTCATCCTCAAACATATGCGAATTTCCTATTCCATGAAAGCCTATCATATATGAAATCTCCGTTTCAGCTCTGTTCTGGCTCTTTTGTCACCGATAATCAGTGTTCCGAGAAACAAAAACAAAGATGCTCCCATCGCTCCCATTGCCAGATATGGGAACCATATGACCTTGACTGCCACAAGTATCATCGCAATCACGCTCATCAGCACAAGAAAAAGCTGCATCATCATGTAGCTCTGCCAGTTTCTTATGTTTACTATCATAAGTATAATTGTTGCAAGAACCATCGCCAGTATGGCACTTGGGAAAACAAATGTAAGTGCCCAGCCACTGGCTCCTGTGAGCAGGTCTATGCCCTCGAGAAACAGCACCGTGAACACAAATGTGCTTACAATTTTAAATATATATCCGTTTCTTCCGACTATTGCCAGACGCAGCGTCACATTCGCATAGATTACAACAAGAAGCACTATAAAGCTCCAGTTTATCTCATTGTCTGTCATGTAATCAACAGTTGTCAGCACAATCTGTCCTACTATAGACAGAAACAATATGATATTTTCCAGCAATCTGTATTTTCTTGATGCGCCCTTGACGTCAGGATATCTCGTACCGTTGTCATGGCTTGCTGTACTATCTGCCCTCTTTGCTGCACTATCTGTATCGTTTACGCACTTATCCGGCACATCATTATGCTGTTCAAAAACCCCTTCAGCGCCCTGATGATTGTCCGATGACAGTTCAACCGGTGCCACAACCTGCTGGCAGAGCGGGCATTTATCTGTATTGTCTGCAATATACACACCGCATTTCATGCATTTAGTCATAATACTCTCCATTTGTCTCAATTGTCACTTCCACTCCGTCATTTACAAGCTTCTTAAAAAAGCTTCTCTGAATCATCGTATCGGCCAGAATAGATGAGAAAGTAAACACCAGCGTGTCCTTGTAGGAGCATATGGTGCCCTTCATAGGCTGTCCCTTGGACATTGGTATAAAGGAATAAAAGCCTGTTATATACGGCTCGTATTCCGGCTCCACCTTTATATTTCCAATATTGGTGATAGTGGTGGTATTCGCCAGTGCCGACTGCGTATAGACCGCCTTCATTGCCAGATTTTTTATAAAAAGAGGCACCGGTCTCATCAGGATATTTTTCTGATTTGACACACTGTATGAGAAAAGATCCTCCAGATGCTCCTTCGAAATCTGTGAATTGATGGAATCCGTCACTATTTTAAGCACCTCCTCAAATGTGTAGGAGCTGTTTTGCGGTCTGAACTCAGCAGATATCATGACAAAAAAGTTCTTTGTTGTCACGGAGTCAAAATAAGGACGAAGATTCACAGGAACTGCAACCCTGACAGGCATATCGTTTGGCATGCCGTGAAAACACTCCTGATACACACTCCACACAAAGCATGCTACCAGATAATCATTTATGGAAACTCCATAGCGGTGGCAGACCTGCTTCAGCTGTGATACAGGCATCATACCATGTATCAGCCCAAACTCTCCATCGGGTACCTTTTCCAGCTTTAAAAGATACGCCTTCTGCCTGTTAAAGCCACTTGGCTTACTTGATTTGTAGTTCTTTACAAAGCTGTCCTCTCTATTTAAGGATGTGCCCTGCGTCAATGAATCGCCCTTTAGCTTTGCAATCTCCGGATGTGTGAGACGCAGATACTGGTAGGTGAGCTCCCTAAGGAAATTGATGCCGCCCATGCCATCTGTCAACACATGAAATACCTCAAGATTTATTCTGTTCTTATAGTATGTCACCCTGAAAAGATAGCTGTGATTCTTGTTCGGTCTTATAAATCTGCACGGAAATGTATTTTCCTCATGCACCTTTGGTGCCTTTTTGCCATTTTCCTCAAAATAGTTCCAGAATACTCCCATCCTGAGTCTCACATTAAACAGACCAAACTTCGGAAGCACTATATCCAGTGCCTCCTGCAGCTTTTCACTGTCAATCTCATCAGTTAAGGTGACTGAGATCCTATATACATTTGTCATGCTCTCCCCCGCTATACTAGGGAACAGATTTGCTGTGTTGTCCAGCTTGTCCCAGCGGATTGAACGCGTTTTAGACATTTTAAATTCCTCGCTTATTATAATGATATAGCGAAGCAGCACCCTAATCGAGCCTGCCGTACACCTCCATCGGCACATATGCCTTTATCTGTATCCCATCAGCCACATATTCCTCTGACACAAGCTCGCCCTGTTTTCTGATGAGCTGTATCACGCCTGCCTTATCATATGGGATAATTCTCTCAATATATACCTTGTTCTCTCTTAATATCTCCTCTAAAAGAGATTTTACCTCATCTAATCCCAGATCCTTTGCCGCTGAAATGTTAAGAGTATAATCTGCCCTGAAATCATGCAGCGGTTCGTTGTCTGTGCGGGCATCCTGCTTATTAAAAAGTGTGACAAATTTCTTGTCTTTTACACCAAGATCATCCAATGTCTGGTAGGTTATGAACATCTGCTTTTCTCGCTGCATATTTGATGCGTCCACCACATGGAAAATGATGTCAGCGTACTTTGCCTCCTCAAGGGTGCTCTTGAAGGCCTCTATCAGATGATGCGGCAGCTTTCTGATAAACCCGACCGTATCAGTTAAAAGCACCTGCTGCTTGCCATCAAGCGCAAGAATACGCGTTGTAGGATCAAGCGTTGCAAAGAGCTTATCCTCCTCAAGCACATCTGCCTCTGTCAGGTGATTTAACAGCGTGGACTTACCTGCGTTAGTATATCCTACTATCGCAACAACCGGTACTTTATTTTTTTCACGCTTTGCCCTTGTGATATCTCTGTGCTTCTGCACCTCTTTCAGCTCTCTTCGAAGCTGTGCTATCCTGTCATTTATAAGACGACGGTCTACCTCAAGCTTTTTCTCTCCGGGACCTCTTGTTCCTATTCCACCGCCAAGCCTTGACATGGACTTTCCCAGTCCCGACAAACGGCTTAATCTGTACTTAAGCTGAGCAAGCTCAACCTGTATCTTACCCTCACTTGTTGTGGCTCTTGATGCAAAAATATCAAGAATAACAAGTGTCCTGTCCATAACCTTTGTGTCAAGGTACATCTCCAGATTTTTCTGCTGTGCAGGACTCAGCTCATCATCGCACACGATGCCTGTTGCCCCTGTACTCTCCACAAGCTCTGCAATCTCTGCCACCTTGCCGGTGCCGACATACGTGCCCGGATGAATTTTTTCTCTTCTTTGGATAAGTGTGCCTACAACTGTCGCACCTGCTGTCTTTACCAGCTCCGCAAGCTCTGAAAGTGAATCATCTGCATCATCACCGTCCTGCTCGCTTACTCCGACGAGCACTACTCTCTCCTCAATATCCTCTATCTTAATAGTATCTGCCATAATCTATCTGGTCTCCAAAAACTGATATTCTCTTGCTGCATCCTCGTCATCAGGATAATCCTTCATGTATTCCTCCATTTTGCTCTTTGCTGTGGCAAAATCGCCGGAATACTCATATGCTATAATCATAGCCTTTGTTATCTGCTGCTTATTCGGCACACTTTCAAGTTCAAGTGCGTTCTGAAAATAAATAATCGCAGTGTCATAGTTACCATTGTCCATCTGCGCCTGTCCCATATTCATCAGCTCATACGAATCTGCCTCACCGCTGTCCAGGTATTTCTTAAAATACTTCTGCGAGCTGTCATTGTCGCCCTGCTTCTGATATACCTCACCCATATAGTAGTTTGCCTTGACAAGCTTCTCATCAACAGCCTTTTTCAGACTCTTTATTGCTGAATCATAATCTCCGAGCATGGTGTATATACGGCCTCTCTGCATATAGTCATCAGCAGTTTTTGCCTTAAGCTTTAAGGCATTATCCAGGTATTCCTTTCCCTGGTCATTCATGCCATACTTTGACAAGGTCTCATAAACGCCAAGATAGAGCTCATAATTATCATTATTCTCACTGAGCGCCGTCTTAAAATCCTTCAAGCCCTTGTCTGAATCATTCTTGGCAAAATATATACATCCTCTCAGATAGTATGCGTCAGAATCCTTATTATAGTCGATAATAGCCGTATATGTATCAATCGCTCCATCCACGTCACCGCTTAAATACTGTGCCTTTGCCTTATAATAACATATGTCAAGCTCCTCTGCGCCTACTGAGCCCACCGACTGGTCCAGTGCCTTCTGAAAAGCATCGACCGCATCATCATAGCTGCCGTTTTCTATACAGTTGATGCCATACTGTCTGTACGCATCCTTGTCCTTTGCCTTGTCGCCGGAGCCACAGCCGGTAAGCATGCCTGCTGTGAGCACTACGGTAAGCGTGAGTGCCATAAATTTATTCTTTATCATAATAGTTCTCCATGTGTATATTCTTCCCCTTATTATATATGTATTTGCCAAACTTGTAAATCCCGCCCTTACATTTCTGCTAGGGCCCGCAGTTCACGGTGAGGCAGGACCGGTGACGTATACACTCTCGTGAGTGCTACGCTGCGCTGCCAAGATACTGTAGGAATTATGCTTTGCAGGCTGTTTATGCTCGACGAAACCGTCGAAACTCGCCTTCCATGGCTCGATTTCTCCTTGCCCCGGCATCCATGCCGGGCCATTTCTGTGTTACATGGGCATAATTCAACAGTATCTAG
>OMFY01000785.1_pt1 | contig 13730 bp, 11 predicted proteins | sample 1645701 | NCBI WGS metagenome assembly OMFY01 (sample SAMEA103958111, study PRJEB25191) | human gut metagenome | biome: human-associated habitat [ENVO:00009003]; feature: intestine environment [ENVO:2100002]; material: feces | place: Germany | collected 2013/2015
ATCAGCCCTGCGCACTGGCTGTTATTTCTGTTCTCGAACGATGCAAAATTAGGTAGGGTTATGAGTGGTAAGGATGGGGACGGTACAAACTGAATATCATTGTATCTTATTGAATATCAGAAAATAAAAATACCACTCAAAAATTATTTTGAGTGGTAAAAGTGGAACTTTCGTAAAGTATCAGGATATATTACGGATTATCTGAATATATGTTCCATTTCCTTGGCGAAATTTTGGTTGCTGTCACTGGGGAAATCTGAAACAGGCTCCTTGTACTTGGATTTGTAGTAGCTGTCGTCAATATCCAGCAGTTTCAGTATTCTGTCTTTCCATTTGTCCCTGTCCTGTTTGGAGAGTTTCTCGCTCATCAGGAATATCAGATAGCATACACGTATTTTCTCTCTCGGTTTTATTTTCAGCTTACAGTTGCAGGGGTGAAGATTCATATTGGCATAGAAATCCAGTGCGGAAATTTCTTCGAACTGTTCTCCTATGCACACCTCATGAATGAGCGAAAGTAATTTCATGCTGAAATATTCCTGTTGTTCTTCTGTCGTTTCCTGCTGACTGATTGGCTCGCTTGATTTATTCTCTTGCTTTCCGTCAGGAATGTATTTCTTCAATATATCCAGAAAAAGGCAGCTTTGACGGTATATGTCCGCACAACAGTTCTTCATGTATTGGAATGCCTCTGTTCTTGCAGCCTTTTGCTGATCATAGAGTTTGTTCAGTTTGGCTTTTTCCCTGTCATATTCAGCCTTGCAGCGTTCATATTCTTTCTCTGCCTGTTTTTCCTCTTCGGCTGTATGCTCCCTGTAACCAATGGAATCATACCTGTTGTTGGCTTCATTCAGCGGCTTGCTCAGACTTCTTGTAACATCCAGCTGGGCTTCAATTTCCTGAGAATACCTTTCCATGTGCTGATAGCAAGCACGTTCTATGGCTCTGTCACTTAACGGGCGTATCTCATAAGCCTGTATGCTCTTTTCTATTTCAGTTTTCAGGCTGTTGAGTATCAAGGTGTATTGCTCTTTTTGCTTGTCAAGCACCAGTTCAAGGATAGCGGCTTCAAAGGATTTCATGTCATTATACTCCTGATAGAAATCCGATATGAATTTCTGCCTGTCAAAAGAAAAAGCGTAATTATCTATATAGTCTCTGTATATTCTGTTGAGTTCTCCATATTGGGGAATCATCGTCTGTATCTTTCCTGCCATATACTTTATATTATGGGTTCTTGTCCTTGTCAAGGAATAAGGTCAGTTCTTCTTCCACTTCTTCTATACTCGGTAGGGCAGATTTCAGATTTTCGGGTACTGCCTTGCTCAATTGATAGTCGCTGATACCTATCGGCTGGTCATATCCAGCCAAGGCATATTGTGCCACGACCTCATCCTTACCCCTGCACAGCAAAAGACCGATGGTCTTGTTATCATTTTCTCCCCTCAGTTTATCATCTACAACATTGATATAGAAATTTAACTGCCCTGCATATTCCGGTTTGAATGGCGTTGCTTTCAATTCCACGACAACATAGGCATGGAGCTTGATATTATATAGGATCAGGTCGGCGAAAAAGTCACTGTCCCCAATCTGGAAATGTTTTTGTCTGGCAACAAAAGCAAAGCCGTTACCCATTTCCAGCAAGTAACGGGTTACATGCTTTACCAACTGTTCTTCTATATCCCTTTCGTCAGCCTTTTCCTTTGCTCCTGCCAAGTCAAAGATATACGGGTCTTTTAACAGATAATTGGCAAGATCGCTTTGAGGTGCCGGAAGTGTGGCAGTGAAGTTGTTTACCTTGTTACTCTTGATTTGTCTGTCATACAGATTACTTTCAATCTGCATTTTCAGCACATTACTGCTCCAACCCATTTCTACAGATTGTTTCATATACCAATACCTTACGCCCAATGGTAGCGGATTATTGAGTATGACCATATGGCTTGCCCAATTTATTCTTGCAATCGGTGACGCCAAGAATAAATCTTCTATATCCTCTATTTTTATTTTATAGATGGTTGCTACTGTTTTTGCTACATTCTGAAATTGCGCAGGAACCTCCTGCGTAATTTCTAAAGATTGATTATCAGCTGATTGTATTTGCGCAGTAAGCTCCTGCGTAAATTGTCCGCTATTGAGCTTAAGGACTTCATTAGTAATGTTTTGAATATTTGGGACCGACAGTATTGAATCTGCTTCAATAAAACTACGAAGTACATTTAACGGATATAAACGGGCAAACTGGCACATATAAGTAAGATTACGTTCCGAATATCCCTTCTTTTCAGGATAATTGAATCTGATTGCCTGTGCCAATTTTTTGATAATTTTACCACCCCACCCATGTAGGTGTTGGTGGTACAGTATATAATTCCCCATTTTCCAGTAATGGAACAACATCTGGGCATTGGCTGCGGTAATGAGTCGGACTTGTGCCTGTTCTATTTCCGAACCGACAGCATGGACAAAGGCATCAAAATGACCTTTCTTTATATTATGTTCGTTGTTATTTTCCATATCACTAACTATTACTTAACAAAGATAACTCTAATAATGGATAATCTGTGAAACTGACTGATACTTTTAGAGTTGGTTAAACTTGTTCATTGCATTGGCCTTAATATCGTCTGCTATGTCAATGTAAGGCTTCATGGCTTTATAATCACTGTGCCCTGTCCATTTCATTACAACCTGTGCAGGAATACCGAGAGCCAGTGCATTACAGATGAATGTCCTTCTTCCTGCATGTGTGCTGAGTAATGCGTATTTCGGTGTAACTTCATCTATACGTTCATTTCCTTTGTAGTAGGTTTCACGTATAGGTTCGTTAATTTCTGCCAGTTCTCCCAGTTCTTTCAGATAATCATTCATTTTCTGATTGCTGATAACAGGCAATGCCATGTGGTTTTCAAAATGGATGTCCTTGTATTTTTCAAGTATGGCTTTACTGTACTTGTTCAGTTCAATACTCAGACTATCTGCCGTTTTAACGGTGGTGACTTCTATATGGTCGGACTTGACATCACTTCTCTTTAGGTTACGAACATCTGAATAACGCAGACTGGTAAAGCAACAGAACAGGAAAACATCCCGGACACGTTCCAGATACTGTTTGTCTTTGGGTATCTGATAGTCTTTTAGTCTGTTCAACTCTTCCCATGTCAGGAAGATTACCTTCTTGGGGGTGGTTTTCAATTTCGGTTTGAACGTATCGTATGCTATATTCTGGTGATAGTCTTTCTTGAAGCTCCATCGCAGGAACCATTTGAGGAATCCCATTTGTTTACCGATGGTACTGTTTCTCATGTCTTTTTTGTCACGCAGGAAATTGATATACTCGTTCAATCCGAACTCATCGAAATATTCAAAGGTCACATCTTCCTTGAACTCCTTGAGGTGATTTTTAACGGCTGCAAACTTTTCGTATGTGGATTCAGTCCAGTTATTCTGATTGCCGCATTCTTTTACAAATTCATCGAACACCTCCCAAAAACTTATCTGTGCTTCTTCCTGCTGTTCTTCGTTGGCATTCTTCATCCGCAGGTTGAATGCATCCTTTAGTTGTTGGGTAGTTGGCATGGTTTCCTGTACCTCAAACTCCTTGAACACATTTTGAATTTCGGCATAGTATTTCAGCAGATCGGCATTGATTTCAGATGCACTTTGCTTTAATTTGTTGGTACACCCGTTCTTTACTCGCTGCTTGTCGGAATCCCATTTGGCTACATCGATGCGGTAACCCGTTGTAAACTCAATGCGCTGGCTTGCGTATATGACGCGCATACGGATGGGGACATTCTCCACAATTGGCACACCGTTCTTTTTCCGGCTTTCCAATGCAAAAATGATGTTTCGTTTGATATTCATAATTGGGTGCGTTTGAAATTCTACACCCAAATATACACCCAATATTTGGAATAGCAAAAGATATTCAGAAAGATTTAGATTTACTATGTATTCCAAATTGTGTGTGATTATCAGTAATTTGCAATTTTATGATATTTCTTGAATGTATAGGTTCGAGAGCCCCAGCATTCAGAACCTATGTATAATTAAGGGAATATCTTAGTACTTAAAGCTTAATGTTGTATTATTCCATTCTTACCATCTCTGCCAACTGCACGAAATAATCATTTGACCAAATATCAAGTTCCTTTGAATTGCGTACGAAAGGCAATACATCTTCTTTCACTTGTTTTATATCAGCTGTAGAAAGACGCTCAATGAGTTTCTCCTTGAATAACTCTGGAGTGATATTCTCATTGTTGAACTGCTTGCATCGTTCTGCCAAATGAACAAAATCAAGTGGGATATTATGGCGTACATACCATTCAAAGTCGTACCAATCACGACCTTTTACTCTGTTCTTCCACGCACGATATACTAAGGCGTGCATCTTGCCTGCAAACAAGTCGGGAAGTGTAAAACAACGGGTCATAAATGAATATGGCTGAAGCAATAGCTTCTGTTCCGTCTTGAAGTTCAACGGTGGGCAAGTATCTACTTCTATCTTTATCTTTATAGATTTCTCTGTTTGGAAAGTCACATCATACACATCGGTATTATCTTTAAGAAATGCCGATTCGACCTTTCCGAAATTCCTCTTGTCTTTTTTCTTTATTTCAACCTCACGGCCTACCATTGTAAAAGCATCAACGATAGCAGGAAAGTATTTCGTAAAATCGAACTTATCATCTTGCGTAAGCAATGAAAAATCCATATCCTCACTGAAACGCTGTAAGCCATGAAAGATTCTCAAGCAAGTTCCACCATAGAAAGCCGCCGACTCAAAAAAGCCTCCGGCATACAAGCCAGCAAGTATCACTTGTTGGTTCACTTCAAATATAGCGTTTCTCTTCTGTTGCTCTGTTGTTAAATCATAACGGGAGAGCATATTGTCGAATATTTCATTTTTCATCGTCTTAAGAATTTTAAAAGTGTCGAAATTGAATCGGCCTTTTTGCCAACTTTTATGTAGTCTTCGAATATGGTTTTATCCATCTTATTGAACTCATCCATATCCATACGAATATCCTGTTCAAGATATGTTTCCACATCTTTCATATAGCGAAGATTGACCTGAGAGGAATTGGCAATCAAATCACACAAAGCCTTTTCCGGTGATGCAATAAGAAAAGCATAATTATCCTTATACATACTCCTTACTCCTATTGGAAATGCTATTTTTGAGATATGTTTGTAGTCATAACAGCCGACCGGAGTTTGAAAGCTACGCGAATGCTTTACCGTCATTGATTGATGAACATATACAGCCTCGGGGATAAGTCCATAATATCGTAGTGCAGTAGACATTGAAATATACGAAGGTGAATAGAGATGATTGGCAATCAACTCACTCGATAGAGTCTTTCCTGAATATTCGGGGTTGATCACATAAAGTCCCCGCTTCAATCTGATGATAATCCCTTGCTTTTCGAGCCAGGTTACTTTCTTGTCAGCAGACTTAAGTTCCGGATACAACGATTCAATGATTGAAGTCGTTACTGGAATGGTTCCTATTTCAGTTAATTTTCTATCCATACTGCAAATATAGCAATAATTTGAACAGGAAAAGAAATAATACTTCCTTTTCTATTCAGAATATTACTACTAAGGCAATCTTAAAAATAGCGACCGCTGCCACATAAGGCTGTTGTTTGTGACAATCACCGAAACACTGACCACACAGCAATTGAACTGTCTCAAAGCTCTTATTGCCTGCGAAAAGGCCATCAGTTCGACTGAAGTGATGCATCGCTATCAAATCTCTTCAACGACCTCAATATCCCGTTCAAAGGCTGCCCTTATCAAGAATGATATATTGGATAATAAGGCTGCTGAAATCTCGTTCCAGGACCCGATTTATGCCTATTGGTTGAAGACTGAGTATTTCGCAAAATAATAAGACTATGAATAAGTGTAACCGTACTTGGATTGCTTTCGCCAATAAGAAAAGATGTAGGCATGCTGATGCTATAAATACCTTAGGGCTTATTTCTTGGAGAATGGGGAGAGCTCGTTTCGCCATAGGCGATATAGTACATCTGTTTATGTCCGATGAACGTTATGTCCGTTTCAAAATGATTGTAACAGCAGTTTTGATATTACAACAAATAGTATAAACAACATAAATAACTTGTTATGAAAGGTGATGCTCAACCATTAATCAAATTTTTTGATGGCTCAGATAAAAGATTCATAATACCTCTATATCAAAGAAATTATGATTGGAAGGAAGAAAACTGCGAACAACTATTTAATGATTTGCTAAATTTACACAAGAGTAACAGAAAAAGCCATTTTTTTGGAAGCATTGTATCAAGTATTCAACCTGGAACCGAAGACAGGTATATCATTGATGGGCAACAGCGCATTACTACCGTTTCGTTGTTGCTAATTGCTATGGTCAATGCAAAAAAAGAGGGATTGATAGAGGCAGTAGATTCCAAATTGGTTGAAAAAATATTCAAGAGATACCTTGTGGATGAGTACCAAGAAGACGAACGCAAGGTAAAACTCAAACCGATCAAAAAGGATATGGAAGCATTCGATGCTTTGCTATATAATTCAAAAGAACAATATATTAAAGAATCTAATGTTACGCGAAATTATGACTTTTTCTATGATAGGGTCATACGTTCCGGATTTACAATTGACGAGTTATTTGAAACAATTAAGAAATTGGAAGTCATAAATATTCGTCTAGATGCAGATGACGATCCTCAATTGATTTTTGAAAGTCTCAACTCAACAGGGCTTGATCTAAGTGAAGCTGATAAGATACGCAATTACTTATTAATGTCTCTATCCCCAACAGAACAAGATGATCTCTATAACCGTTTTTGGAATCCTATAGAAGTGTTTACAAAGTATGATCCTTCTTCATTTGTTCGCGATTATCTCACTATGAAGCAAGGTAAAATAGGTCGCATAGATAAAATTTACTTTATATTTAAGGAGTATGCTGAAGGGAACAATATGGCAAGAGCTGATTTGCTTGAGGATATGCACCATTATGCTAAAATATATAGTCAAATAGATAATGCAAAAGCAGGAACCGATAAATTGAATCAAAAGCTAAGCCAATTACGAACACTTGATTCAACAATTGCATATCCTTTCTTTATGGCTTTTTTTGATTATGCTTCAAAATACAATTTGCCTGAAAGTGAAATTTGCAGGGTCATAGATGTAATTGAATCCTATTGGGCACGCCGCATAATATGTAACCTTCCATCAAATGCCTTAAACAAAGTATTTGCCACTTTACATAGAGACGTATTAAACCATATAGGTAAAGTTGTAAGTGACAACAAACCTGCTTATATTGATGTCTTGACATATATCCTACTCAAGAAGGGACGTTCGTCTATTTTCCCCAGTGACGAGGATGTTAAAACGGATTTTGCCACACGCCAAGTGTACAAGATTCCGGCAAATGCACGAATGTTCATATTGGAACGTTTGGAAAACAGGGATAATAACGAACGCCATGATGTTGTAAAAGGACTTTCAGAGAAGAAAATTTCCATTGAACACATAATGCCTCAGACGCTTTCGGACCAATGGAAAAAAGATTTAGGCCCAGAATGGGAACGCATACACCAGACATATCTTCACACTATGGCTAACCTTACACTAACAGCCTATAACTCACAATACAGTAACCTTACATTCCTTGAGAAGAGAGATATGGAGAAAGGGTTTAAAGAGAGTGCTTTCAGATTAAACAATTATGTCAAATCTTGTGATAAATGGACTGAGGATGAACTGAAAGAAAGGCAAAAGGAACTATTGGACGTTTTTATGAAATTATGGCCGATGCCGTCAACCACATTCAAGCCTACTAAGCAAGAGGCAGAATCTGCATCATTAGAAGATGATGATTTTGAATTTACTGGTAAAAAACTGCAAGCATATATATTGTATGGGGTTCGATACACGGTAAACACTTGGAAAGACATGTTGATTCAGGTATGTAATCACATTTTATTGAAAAGGCGCTCTACTATTGAGTGGTTATGCGCAAATGAAAAATCTGGATTTTCAACAACCCCAGAATCTTGGAGAAGAGAGCTTGGCCCCAATATGTACTTATGGACTGATAATAGTACACAGACAAAGATAAATATTCTGCATGGTTTATTTGAAGAATGTAATATTCCCTCCTCTGAACTAATTTTTGAATTTAGGTCTGACACTTTTGATGAGGATGAAGAATAATATTTAATGCAAAAATGGCTCTGATTCCAAACTCAGTTTCAGAGCCATTTTTGTACCTTTTCTCATCAAAAAACAGCATTTTTCACAAGTTTTTGTACCGCACATTTTGATATTCAAGAAATTACACTTACTTTTACTTTCCAAAATGGAGGTACAAGCCGAGAATGGTGCTAAAAATCACTAACTTACACATTCTCAGATACTTGCCAATCTGCTGGTTGTACCTTTTAGAGCGCTATACTAAGGTTATTATTTCCACCCATATAAGTTTTATCCCCGGTAGTAAAGCAAACTGCAAGGTGCATAGTGCAAACACATTAGTAAGAAGATAAATACTTCACTTTCCTCCTACTATCGTTTATTCTAAATTTCAAATCGTGAAGATAATTTTGTATGTTTAGCAATTAGTCAAATTTTAATTTATAGGTTTTTACCAATTTCGTTTAATGAAAATCCATCTGTCTTTATGCAAATTATCCTTAGTTTATGAGGTTGTTTAATTTTATATGGGCTTAATCTATAGGACGCTATGATCACATCTACTAATTGCTGTTGGTTTAATGATGCATCTTTAAATCTGGTTATTCCTGCACCAAAAACCGGAATAGCAACATCACATTGATTAAAATACTTATCAATTTCCTGCCAAAGCTTACTTAAAGAATCTGTATATTCTTTACGAGTCATGTTTGCTCTACCATCGCTATTTAATTTGCCAAATGCCATGAGTAGATATTCCCCAAAAGGTAAAAGAGTTCCTGGTGTATAACAATCTCTACCTGCATATTCAGAGTGTTTTTTTAACGGCTTGAGCCCTGTTGAATTAATGAGGACAGGTATATTTACATCCGGATGTTTATTTAGGAATTGACCACATATAGATGTCGGTTTTATTTGGTGTGGAAGTTCTCCCACTTCTGTTGTAAAACACTCATCAAAACTTATAACTTTTTTGCAATTCTTTATATCAAAAATATTGCCATATTTTATTTCAATTTTATAATTGTACCCATTGATTGTCACACTTCTCCGAAGAATTCTCCATAATATCATAACAGAACCGGTTAATACCCCTATTATGAATAAAATTAAAATCTTGTTAAAAGTTTCACTCCAATATGAGTTTAAGAAAGCGTATGTCCAAATGGAACTAAAGCAGTCTTGTGGGATAAATGATAAACAACTTGAAAAAATTGCAAACGTGGTTGAAAGCCATGCCATAATTGTTTTATTCATATCCTAGTGTTTCTTTTATAATTTGATAGTTGCCTACTTTATCTCCTTTCCAATTGGTTGTCCAAAAAGGGACTGCTATATTTTCGTACCCTTTCATATAATACGGAAGCCATCCAGGTTGTTTAATTTTTGAGTTGTATAATATGATTATTTTTTTCCCCTTCTTTTTGGCCTGCTCAAATTCATGACGCAAATAAGAATAGGCATTAATGCACCCAACATCTCCGTTTGGATCTGATGGTGATGTGGAAACATGTTTGCAATGTGTAGCTCCATTTTTGTTTTGTTTATAGGGAGTACAGCTACAATTAAACCACTCTTGTTTATTTCTTTGACATGAAGAACCTGATGTTCGTATACTAGTCTTATCACCTACGACAAAAATAACCACAGACGAAAGATTAATTTGTTGGTTGAATTCAGCTTTCAAATCGCAAGCTCGACAATCAGGATCTTTAGAAACACTCCCTGATACTACTTTTGCCATATCAACGAAATCAACTTTATGAAGATCGTCCTTCCCCCATTTATTAAGCTCGTCTACAACATCTCGATCACCACTGTTCCAATCGTAATCTGCACTAATATAAACTTTCTTTGTCATTATATATTTTTTTTAATACTAAAGTAAATATAACAATATCTGTGCCAAATCTATCTCCTTTATAAATATCAAATCGAATCATGACAAGCTGTCAGGATTTTCATATATTTAGCAGATTTTGTTTACTCGGCGGAATGTGTGGCACTTGACAACCTCGAAATCAATATGGAAGTTCGTACAATATTAAAAGGAGAGATAGATACTAGGGAGATAACAGGCTTTCCTATGGGAAATATGTTTTTGGCACTGTTATCGGCTCAAACTGGGCATTATGGACACGTGGGATGGAAATGACGGATACTCCATGTTCGGTCTGGATTTTCTTCGGTTAACTTCCAATTCGGGAGTTACCAGTATTGTTTCCTGCTACTGAATTCTTTTCATAGCCCAAAGCGGGTATCCATTTTGCCCTCAAGCATCTTCTCCAGCACCTTGAGCATGCAACTGTTTCAGAAACTTGCTCACATCGTCTTCTGTCTAGAACTGGCTTAGCAACTCATTGTTTAATAACTCATCAGCCACTACTTGATTCTTTTCTTTCATAATCTTTTTCGGGGGACAAATCTATAAAATAAAAAATACGAGACTCAAACTTGAATCCCGTATTTTCCATTTACACAAAATATTTTATAATGCCGACTTTAATGTGGTTAGCTATACATTCTTACTAATTGTAAGAATAAGTCACGTTTGAATTTATAGAACTCCCTTTCAGAAGCTTTTCCATCCAATGGATGCCCAATTACCATTCTAGCATTATCATCTAAAAATTCCTGTTTTATACCAAGGTTCTCAAGGAACTTCTTATATATTTTAGTGGTTTTAGTAAAATTAATATATATATCATGTATTTTAAGTTTCTCTTGTTGATAAAATGGTAATAACTTCAGCACCTCTTTATAGCCTTTATCCAAGGTAGTTGGATTACATATAATATCAACATCATAACCATTTACATCCATTTCATTCTTATCATTGAAGATACCTTTAAATGTAACGTTGTCATCATTAAATACATATGGATTATATAAGCCTATATTAGGTTCCAAAGGATCGTAATTTCCTTTATTGGCCACTTCATTACAAACGTAACAGCATGGTACTAAATTTCTGAAAGATATGCCCAAAAATGGATATAAACTTTTGGGTAAAAAATGATCTATGTTTGGCTTTGAAGCTCTATATCCTGAAAACTTAGCAATGTTAATATGTTGTCTTCCACAATATGGACATATTTTCAATTCAAGTTTTTCAATGAATTGTAATTTGTCCAGTTTTGTTTCATACATTATACCGACAAATAACCAATGCATTATTTCATTGAAATGATCAATATATATGCGTCCATTCGCATCTTTTCCATCTGTTAGATACTTTCCTTTATTATATTCTGCTTTTGTTGCTCCTTTCTTCCATTCTAGATTAGGAATCAAACTTTCTACATCACTTATTATCTCAAGCAATTCTTCCCAAGAACCACATAATAGTTTATGCAGATTTGCGTCTTGTACATATTTATTAAGAAAATTCCAGGTTGGAGTACCCTTCTTTACTTTATACATTATCAATATTTTATTCTTTATGCCAAACTCACCTGGTATAGTAATTATTCCATCGCGTAATTGGATCATATAGTTTTTTACTTCTATAGCATATTTGTTGAAGTACTCTTCAAGTATGTTATTTGTTATAGTATCAATCCTGTACATTGTCTTCTGTATTTTTAAGATAGCGAGTCACAAATGGATCGCCTACCATATTCATTATTTCCTTTTCTGGTGTTTTACCAGTTTCGTTTTTTTCATTAATCCATTTTCTTACCGCTTTTGCAGAAATGTCTCCAATAGCTGTCTTGTCAAAGAAAAAACTGGTACGTAACATGTCATAATAATTACCTCCAAAAGTTTGTTTGTTAACAATTTGACGCTTTCCTTCCATTAGATATAGCGTATGCTCTGTTAAGATATCTGTTAAAACAAATGGTGAGTGTGTTGCTATAATGATATTGATACTGCGTATTTTTCTTCGGTCAATTCTTGCCCATTGTAAACTCTCTATGAGCATTGCTATAAAACGCCTTTGATAATCAGGATGGTAATAAAGTTCTGCTTCATCAAAAACTAAATTGACATGATGATATGGTACTCGGTAATTATCCTCATTTACACTTTGTAAATTTTTTAAGTGATAAAGAACATAACTCATAGCATAAAGCATCTGCTTCTCACCACTGCTCATCTTCGATAAGTTAAATTTAGATTTGTTATTTATTTCATTCCAACTACTATCAATACTATGCAGTTTATGTCCTCGTACTCGGCTAAATAAGATGTCAGTTTCAAAAAAAGGAGGATAAAGATGCTTAACTACATCATCGTAAGTCTTTGGTTGATATTGTAGGATAAAGTCTTTTACATTTATCCCACCTTTAAGTTTATTATCTTTCTTATTTATAAAATTAATGCATTGAAAAATTTTTAAAGTTATGTGATCGTTTGGATTATCTTGTATTTTTTGAATAATTTTTTCCGCTATTTCGGGTAGAGATTTTCGTTGATATTCTATGAATGAATTTGCTTCTTCGTTATAGATTTCTTTTAACTCATTTACTTTAAGTATTTCAAAATAATCGTTATAAGTCAGACATATTTTTAGGGTCTTATAAGCCATATAGAACAACACCAATTGATACTCATCTGAATTTACATTGTATAATTCTCCCAATTTATCTCCTACATGCTTTTCCCATTTCAATTCTAGTTGATGTATAATTGATTTTAACATTTCAGCATTAAACTGGCTATTTGACTTAATGAAGCGCTCTAACTTTTCAACTTTATAATTGAAATTAATTTTATAACTGAGTGTCTTTGGATAATATCCAGCTGGAAACTGTCTTTTTTGTGACATTCCTAAGATTGATAAGGCGGTAATTCGTTGTTGTGCCAAATTATTTTCTTTTCTAATATCAATAACACCGTTCTCACGGTAAGGAACTAGAGTTAGTGGAGCTAAGTACCCATCATTCTTATGAAATACTCCATCTAACCATTCTCCATTTATGAACTCGTTTTGTTCGTAACTTTGATAGTCGTATTTATTAAAAGCATAAATACTGTAATTAATTCCTATTGTGTAGAAAAATTTACTCAAAATTTCATCAAAGTAACCTGATGAAATAGGAATATGTTTCATTTCGCCTTTATTGGACTCTCTATAAAACATCATTTTTTCTTCATCACAAGTAATGACATTTAGTTTTCCATCAGTTTCATAATATAAATCTGCATGTACTCCATAGGCATACTGTAATTCAGGCCTAATAGGTGTCTCTTTCTCTAGAATAAGTTTGTATGACAAATTATTCAGAATTCTATACATAATATCTAGTAATGAGCTTTTTCCTGAACCGTTTTTGCCCACAATACAGCTCACATTAATATTGGGGAGTGCAGCCTTTGTATGGTAAAGCCTCAAAACACTCTCTGGTAATGGAGATAGTTCAATATATCTGTTATGAGGCTTAGGACATTTTCCAAATGGATACCATCCTGCGCGCAATGTCTTACTTACTGTTCCGTCCATTTCTCGCAAATCTAATCCAATAATACGCAAATAACGTTCACGAGAAGGATACTTATTCTGTTCTTTATTTTTCATGTTG
>OMFY01000797.1_pt1 | contig 13562 bp, 12 predicted proteins | sample 1645701 | NCBI WGS metagenome assembly OMFY01 (sample SAMEA103958111, study PRJEB25191) | human gut metagenome | biome: human-associated habitat [ENVO:00009003]; feature: intestine environment [ENVO:2100002]; material: feces | place: Germany | collected 2013/2015
ACTTTATATATACATAAGAGAGAGATAAATAAGAGAGGCGATAAAGATGGCAGTTGCAAACTTAAAAAAGATTGATGACAAATTAAAAGATATGTACAAAGATCAAGTTACTACATCTGAAGCTAAGGCATTTGAAGATCGTTCTGAAGTTTTGATTGCACAAATGAACTTCATTGCACTTGCTAACCGCCGCGCGCTTCATCTTATTTAACAAAGTTTTACCAATACTTCTATAAAATTTAACTCCAATTAATTTTTCCCCTACAAAATTTTCACCTGATTTTCACCCGAAAATCAGGTTTTTCTTGGTGCAGTGCACTTAGTGCACTCTTGAGTATTGTCGCAATATTAGAGGGCAAGTGCAGCCCAGGACTTCTCACGGGATTAGGATGGCAAGTGCAGGCAATCTTTTTACGAGATTAAGAAGGCAAGTGCCGGTTGCCCAAAATGCTTTAATATGCTATGATTTTTATAGGGATTATTATGAGTGAAAATATTTCAACAATTATTTTATCTGAAAGCCGGCAAACCAGAGATGTTTTGAAGCTTTATCTTGATGAATTCGGTAATTATAACTATTTAGCGGATTTCTTTGATTTATCTGAAATTTTTAATACGCTTTCATCTCTTCCAAAGTCGCTTCTTATTGTTGATTTGTCTACAAATTCTTCTAAGTTTTTTGAATTCATAGAACGTACTGCCGTAGACTGCCCCAACTGTAAAATTGTTGTTATTTCTGATAACCCTACAGTTGAATTGATTATAAAAGTTATGCGTGCGGGGGCAAAAGAATTTTTATCTTCTCCTGTTATAAAAAGCGAATTTTTTGATGTATTAAAACGCGTCGGCTGCCAATTAAACAACCAGCAAAAGCCGCTTAATAAATGCCGAGTAATTTCAGTTTTTTCCAACAAAGGCGGTATTGGAAAAACCTCTGTAGCCTCAAATTTAGCCCTGGAACTTGCCAATATTACAAAAGAAAATGTTGCTTTGGTTGATTTAAATTTCCAATTCGGCGACATAACGACTTTTTTAGACCTAAAACCTGCCTTTAATATATCTTACATGCTATCAAATCTAGATAAAGTAAACAGCGGCTTTTTGTTAAATACGCTTGAAAAGTATAAAGACACAAGTTTATATGTACTTGCAGATCCGCCGTACTTTAAGCAGGCTGAAATTGTTACGCAGCGACAAGTTGCAAAGCTTTTGGATATTCTCAGAAATACCTTTTCGTATGTGGTTATTGATACTGATGCGTCTTTTGACAGCAAAACGGTTACAGCGCTTGATAATTCCGATTTAGTATTTTTAATTTCAATAGTAAACCTTCCTGCCTTGCGGAATTGCCAGAGAATTCTTGACCTGTTTGAAAAACTCGGTTATGAAGAAGAAAAAACTCAAATTATTGTTAACCGCTTTATGGAAAATGATGAAATTAAAATAGAAGACGTTGAAAACCTTTTGGAAAGAAAAGTATATTGGAAAATTCCGAATAACTATTTCACCATGATGTCTGCAATTAATAAAGGCGTACCTGTATCTGAGGTAAATCCTTCATCTAATGTTGCACAAAGTTACCGAGAATTAGCTATTTCGGTTTCTGATATGGTTTACAGAAATAAGCTTATTAAAAAGTATTCATCATCTGCTGCTGATAACTTTAATAATCTATTGAGAGGTGAAAATTGACACTTCAAGACCGCTTTAAAAAATTTGAACAACCTCAGTCTACTAATTCTGGTATTGTTCCTTTTGAAGACTTTGTGATTAAATCCCTGTTTGAAAAGATTTCGACAATTCCTGTCTGGTACGATTACAGCAGAGACGAACAAAAGCAGCTTATCAAAAATTTCCTTGAGAAGAAAATAAACACTGAATATAAAGATATAAACCTAACAGAACAATACAAGCAGAAAATAATTGATGATTTTCTGGCTTCAATGAAAGGTTACGGAATTTTAGACTATTACATAGCTAAAAAAGATGTAATAGCTGTTATTGTAAAACCGTCTAATGAAATATTACTGCAAAAGAACAATAGTATTATTGAAAATTCCGGCTCTGTTCTTAATAAAGAACTAAAAGAGGCTATCACTAAGCGTTTTGACAAATCTTCTCCAATTGTTAATGAATGTATAAATGATTTGTTTATAACAGTTGTTTCCAATTCGGATTGTAGCAAGACAATTATAATCCGGAAAGTTAACAAGATATCTGATAAGTTTTCGGATTTAACTAAAAAATGCGTTCTGACAAAAAATATTGAAGATTTTCTTTATCATATACTTGAGGAAAAGAAAAATATAATTATATCCGGCAATGTTAACACCGGTAAAAGCGCTTTCCTTAATGTCTTTATAAATTCAATTAATAAAGATAAAAGAATTGTTTTGCTAGATGAGTATTCTGGTTATTCGAGTAGTATATCTGAGAATATGTTGTCATTCGGAGTGCAAGGGTATACAAAAGATGAGTTTGACAACTTGCTTTCTGCCGCAGTAAAACTGGAGCCTGATTATATTGTTTCCGATATGAATGAAACTATTCTATCAGGCGCATTTTATGAATTTATACCTCAGGGATTGAAGGGGGTAATTACAACAGTGCGTTCTTCATCGATTACTAATGCGGTTATGAAATACGTTATGCAGACTCAATTCACACAAAAAACAACCGAAAAACAAGCAAAAGCAAAGTTTGCCTCACTGTTTGATTACATAATACATATTGAAAAACTTTCAGACGGCACTTATCGTTTGGGGTCAATTATGGAGATTACTTCAACTAAATCGTCTTCTTTTGTGCTGAATGAGATTTTAAAACTTGAGGATGGCTGTTATGTTCTTGATTTACCTGAGGTCCCTTCTGTAAAAAGCCAAGAAACTTTAAGTAAATCTCATATTTCTTTTCGTTCCCGTTTAAAGCTTTCTTAGGGTGATAATCGTTAAAGGATTTTACGTGAAGTCTCATTTTGTTGCTTTCAGCTAATTTTTCGCTAACGATATCAATGCCGGGTTCAATGTATTTGGGCATCAAAATCTTATCAACCAAAATATCTATAGGCTTAATCAGCAATATCAAAGATATTAAACCGCCAAGGGTTTTAGTCAGTTTGTTTTTTACAATAAGTGAATTTAAATAATCTTTCATTGCGGTTTTTAAAGCCTGATTTGTATAATCATCACCGTACATTTTTTTCATTATAGGCGTTGTTTCAAGGTATCTTTTAAAAATTCGATTTGAAATCTTTGAAGGTTTTTTGCCTTGCAAAAGAGCCGACTTAATTTCAAATAAATCATCGGCTAGTTTGCCCGCATAAGTATTTAAGCGTGATTTATCGGCGGTGGTTATGGAGTAGTCTCCGCGCAGCGACTTGTGAATCCTGTTGAAAATGTTATAAGTATGCTTTTCTCTTTTTCTGGCTTGTATTTTATTCTCTAAAGAATTTTTAAGCATTTCTTTAAACTTGTCTTTATTGTCAAATCTTTCGCTGATAGCTTGGTCTATAACATCTTTGGAATGTCTGATTAAAGTATCTTTTGCATTAATCGTAAGCTTGTCTTTAAATAAGACTCCAATAGGAGAAGCGGATTTTTGACCTATTAAAATAGCGAGTGTAGGGAGCAAAAAAGAAGAAATTCCTTGTGAAATCGCGTTTTCTACACCTCTTTTTGCGCTTGGTGCGTAATGATTTTTGTCGTTTTTGTATTTGTCATAAATATCAGCCCCAAGATACATAAACGTTGGAATCCATAGGGCAAATGTTACTTTTGGTGCAATCTCGTAAACGGTTGTCCCGATTTCATTTGTATAAGACATGGCTCTTAGTCCCCAATTATTAAGAGGATCTGAATATTTTTTCTTCTCTTTTTCTTTTGGGGCAGGTTTTGCTGTGTTTAAGTTTGTAACTTTTTGGACTGCTGCTGGCATGATTACTTCTTTGTTACACTCCAAGCTTATTATACAATACGCAAACATAAACTTTTTTGCTATGGAATTTGTATAGAATTTGTAATAAAATACTGTTATGGAAAGAAAGTTCAAAATAAATTCTAAATATTCACCGGCAGGGGATCAGCCAAAGGCAATAGAAGCTCTTACCAAAGGAATTTTAGAGGGAGCTGATACCCAGACGCTTCTTGGTATAACCGGTTCCGGCAAAACTTTTACGATAGCAAATGTTATAGAAAAAATTCAAAAACCGACACTCATTATTGCGCACAATAAAACCCTTGCAGCGCAGCTTTATAATGAATTTAAAGAGCTTTTTCCCGATAATGCTGTTGAGTATTTTATCAGTTATTACGACTATTATCAGCCCGAAGCTTATATCCCTCGAACTGACACTTACATAGAAAAGTCGGCCTCTATAAACGAAGAAATTGACCGACTTCGCCATAATTCTACCAGAAGCCTTTATGAGCGCAATGATGTCATAATTATTGCATCAGTAAGCTGTATTTACGGTTTAGGATTACCTGAAAATTATTTTCGCGGTTCTGTTGAGCTTAACGTCGGCGATGAAATAGCAAGAGACGACTTGCTAAGACACCTCGTAAGTGTTCAATATACCCGTAACGACCTGGTTCTAGAACGATCTACTTTTCGTGCCAGAGGGGATATTGTTGAAATTATGCCGGCTTATGAGAAAATTATTACACGTATTTACTTCTTTGGTGATGAGATAGAAAAGATTGTGAGAATTGACAATGTTTCAGGTGAAATTCTTGAAACTCCTGATAAAGTTGTAATTTATCCTGCGGTTCACTATCTTTCGTATGATGAAAATACAGAGGAAACTCTTGATTTAATCCGTCAGGAATTGGCAGTAAGGCTTGCACAGCTTAAAGCCGAAAACAAACTTATTGAAGCGCAAAGACTTGAACAGCGTGTCAAATACGATTTAGAAATGATTAAAGAGATGGGCTACTGCTCAGGTATTGAAAACTATTCAAGAATAATTGAGCGCCGGCCTCCGGGAAGCGCTCCGGCAACTCTGCTTGACTATTTTCAAGGCGATTTTCTAACAGTCGTTGACGAATCGCATGTTACGCTGCCGCAAATTAAAGGCATGTCTCACGGCGATGCGGCAAGAAAAGATACCTTAATTGAATACGGTTTTCGTCTGCCTTGTGCAAAAGATAACAGGCCTTTGACAAATGAGGAATTTTTCTCTAAAGTCGGCCAAAAAATATATATTTCCGCAACTCCGGGGGAATTTGAAAGACAAACATCTGCTCAACTCGTTGAACAAATCATCCGTCCGACAGGCCTTGTGGATCCCAAGATTTCTGTCAGACCTATCGATACACAAATTAATGATTTGAAAAATGAGATTAAAAAACGTACAGATAAAAACGAGCGCGTTTTAATTACAACCTTAACTAAAAAAATGGCAGAAGATTTATGCGACTTTTTTATTCAGGAAGGTATCCGTGTAAGGTATCTTCACAGTGAAATTCAGTCTCTTGAGCGCGTGGAAATTCTTCGCGATTTGAGGCTGGGTGAATTTGATGTTCTTATTGGGGTTAACCTGCTGCGCGAAGGTTTGGATATTCCTGAAGTTTCACTTGTGGCGATTATGGATGCTGATAAAGAAGGCTTTTTGCGCTCAGAAACAAGTTTAATCCAAACGATTGGGCGTGCGGCCCGTAATGCCTGTGGTGAAGTTATTATGTATGCTGATAGAATGACTGATTCTATGAAAAAAGCTATTGATGAAACTAACCGACGCCGTGAAATTCAAATGAATTTCAATAAAAAATACGGTATTGTACCTCAAACAATTAAAAAGCCAATTGAAAATAATCTTCTTTCGCTTGTTGCAAGTTACAGAGACCTGGAAGACATCGTTGCAGAAGAAATGGTCGACATGGGTATAGACAAGAAAGATTTGCCTAAACTTATTGATAAACTTGAAAAAGACATGCATAAAGCAGCCAAGATACTTGATTTTGAAAGGGCAGCCGAAATACGTGATAAGTTAAAAAAACTTAGAGAAATGTTAAATTAAAAAAATTCCGGTTTATTTACCGGAATTTTTTTATCATCTATTCTGCGTCATGATGAAGTGCTTCGTAATTCAACTGTCCCAGATAATTGCCTGTAATAGCTGCATTTAAAAGAGCTGTCATTGCCCAGATAAAAATTAATATCGGGTTTTGCAGGCCTAAAAACAGCCAGAATAAATAAGTTACAGTTCCAATGATTATTGCGTTTAAAAGAGCAAGCTGCAAGGACATCCAAATAACTTGTATTAAAATGTCAATACAAGAATCTGATATTATTTTCAGGTTGTAAGCATCTGTAATTTTTTGACTTTTAGCGTAGAGCATGAACGCTGTTAACACTATTGAATAACATATTCCATAAGTAATATATGTTGCGGATGAGGCTATCCAAGGTACTGCTATTTTGGGTATAAAATTGGTCATCAGATAGTTTGCAATATATATATTAAGCGCACACCAAGGGCCGATTGCAAGTGTTGCTTTTAGAGAATCCCAAATTAAAGATATAAAATTATAAGTAGGTAAAATATTGTCTCGGTAATTCATAACATTATTCGCGCATCGCGTCATGAAACCTAATAGGATTAATCCGCTCACTGCGTATAACGTAATAGCAAGAGATCCGAATTTTGCAGGGCCAGTATAGGCCTGAAATGCAAAATATAGCGGTATTGCATAAATAATGTATTTTAAAAGTGCGCCTCTTTCGTTAATAGATTCTTCCAGTGCGTCTTTAATTGATGCCATAACTCCTCCAAATATTTTTTTATATATTTATTATACATTATTTTAGTCATAAACTCAACCCTTTAGCTGTCACAAACAGGAATTTTAACAATAAATTCAGAGCCTTTTCCAATTTCACTTATAACGTTGATTTTACCGTTATGCATTTTGACAAGCTTTTTTGTTATTGCAAGCCCAAGACCTGTCGAATTTTCAAATTGATTAATTTGTTCAAATTTTTTAAATATACGTTTTTGATTTTCTTTTGCAATGCCGCAGCCTGAATCCTTTACAGTTATTTCGCAATACTTATTTAATTTTCTTGCTTTAACGCATATACTGCCGTTTTCAGGCGTGAATTTTATAGCATTGCTAAGCAGATTAAAAAGAATTTGCTGTATTTTCTGGTAATCTGCTGCGAGGTTGAAATTTTCAAAATTTTTAACGATTTTAATATTTTTCTTTTCGTTAAGAGGCTTTATTATGTTCAAAACTTCATTAATATTTTGGGCAATGTCAAACTCTGACGGACAAAACTTCATTGAGTGCGCCTCTAATTTTGAAATATCAAGTATTTCATTAATCATGCCCAAAAGCATTATAGAGGAAGTTTGAATATCTTTAACAAAGCTTTCTTGTTTTTCATTGAGGCTGCCAAGAGCCTGATTTTGTAATAGTTCAGAAAATCCGATAATTGAATTCAGCGGTGTGCGCAGTTCATGCGAAACGTTTGCCAAAAATTGATTTTTAACTTTCTCGGAAGCTAAGATTTTTTTGTTTTGTGATTTGATAGTTTTATAAGCCTCAGCTTTTTCCAAAATTCCTTCTTGCAGGGCTTTGGTTTGCATCTGCATGATTTTAGAAAGTTCAATGTCTTTTATTAAGGCCGAAATTATAGAAGCGCAGGTTTTGAATATTTTCTTTTCTTCCTCTGAAAATTCTCCGGTAATCAAAATAAATCCATAAATGTTATTTTTAATTTTGAGTTTTTCCGCCATAAAGTTTGCCGGCAAATGCAAAACTGCATTTAAATCGTTCATGCTGATTTGCGATGGTGAATACAATTCATTTTTTAGTTTTTCAGAAATTTCATATTCTTCTTCATCCAAACATGAATTGTATGAGTAGGCTTTTCTGACACTCATGGGGGTTAAAAAGAAGATATAAGCGGATTTATAATCAATAATTTCTTTTAGCGCAAGAAAAATATTCTCAGCATTGCTTGAGTTTTCAATGTTAAAAAACAAATCTAATTTTTCAAGAGCATTCCGGTAAATATCGCTCAATGTCTACTCCAAAAGTGATTTATCAGCATAACCGATGTATCTTAGGTTTCTAAAATACCCGTCGTAATCCAAACCATATCCGATTAAAAACTCGTCGTCAACGTCAAAACCATAGTAATCCGGTTCAATATCAACTATACGAGTGATTTTTTTGTCAAGAAGCGAACAGAATTTTGTCGATTTAGTCTTAAAGTTAAGCGACATAAAATCCATCAAAAATTTTGCCGTAAGCCCTTTATCAACTATATCTTCGATTATGAGAACGTTTTTTCCGTTCAAATCTGGAAGTGAAATATCAACAGCATTAACTTTTCCGCTGGAAACAGTTGCGCTGCCGTAGCTTGACAGTCTGATAAACTCCATTTTTAAAGGCATTGTTAAATATTTAACAAGATCAGTCGCAAACATTACGGCACCTTTTAAAACACAAACTGCATAAACTTCTTCGCCTTTGTAAAAATCATTCATTTCCTGCGCAAGTTCTTTAATGCGCCTTTGTATTTTGTCTTCGCTGAATAAAACCTTTAAATCTGTTTCATTAATTTTCATACACTCTCTTTTCTTTATCTATACGTAAATTTTAGCACATGAGTTGGATTTGTGGCAACTTTAATTTTGTCGCTTATTCCGGAGCCCAGAGTATTTCTGAATTTTGGGCTAAAAATAACATTTTGTCTTTAATATGTTTGGCAATCTTTTTTTCATTTAAGTATTTTTTTAATTTTTGTTTTCCTCCTGAGTTTAACGGGTAAATAAAATCACCCGGTCTACGTGAGCGTAATGTCAAGCTTTTTAAATCGTCAATCTGTACAAACGCTGTCATCTCTTCATCTTTTGGAAAATTCTCGAAAATCCCGTCTGCCCTTTTTATGCTAAAGCTTGCCCTATCGCAAGCATAATCGCCTTCTTTATCAATCTTTATGCAAATATCAGTATTTTCAGACGTTTTTATAACTTCGATTTTTTTATTGTTAACGAAAATAAAGAAGTTTTCTGTCAATGAATAGTATTTACCGCTTTTAGAGGCTGTATTTTGTTTTATAAATTCAAGTGTTTTTCTAATTTTGTCTTTTGAGTAATCAATGCAGTAATCGACAAAAAGATTATAAATAAGCCGCATTTGAACGGGGTTTGAAAGCTTTACAAAGTTTTCGGTCAAATATGGATCTTTTATTGTTTGCAGGTATTCGTTTATAATTTCGTTGTCATTTTGCGCATTTAACGCAAGAGAGTTAAGCATATCAACAGCGTCTTCGTTAATACGTTCAAGCTTAGGCAAGATTTCATATCTGATGTAATTGCGGCGGTAATTTGTATTTTCATTAGAGCTGTCAATGTTTGGGGTTAGATTGTTTTTGTGGCAATAATTTTCAATACTTTTGCGCTTAATATTTAGAAGTGGTCTGTAAAATATTCCGCGTTTTTCTGCAATACCGCATAAGCCGGTTATGCCTGTGCCTTTGGCAATTCTGTAGATGATAGTTTCTGCGTTGTCATTTGCGTTGTGGGCGGTTAAAACGGCTTGGGCTTTAAATTTTTTTGCACATTTTTCAAAAAAATCATACCTAGCATTTCTAGCGGCTGTCTCAGTTTTTGGAATATTGTCCGGAAGCATTTCACAATAAAAGTCAATATTATTTTTTTTACAAAATTCGCGGCAGTTGTTTTCATCACAAAGGCTTTCTGCCCCCCGCCAATTGTGGTTAAGATGTATTGCAGTAACATTTGCATTAAGCTTTTTTAAAATATCCAGCAGGCATAAAGAATCGTATCCGCCCGAAAAAGCTAAAAGAAGTTTGATATCAGGCTGCAATAGGCTGTACTTTTCTAAAAATGACTTAACTGTATCCAGCATAATTAATTATCTTTATTCTGTAGAATTTTAATTCCTTCACGGATTTCGACAGCATCAACGCCTAATTGTTCAAGAGTTTTCATGGCAAGACAGCTTGGCTCGCTTGTTAGAGCAAGCAGCATGTGTTCAGAACCTATGCGGGATTTATTTTCAGCTTTTGCAAGTTCCCAGGCTTTTTCCAAAACTCTTTTGGCGCGTTTTGTAAATACTATTTCACTGTCATAATACTCGTTGCCAAATCCTATTAAACTTTCAACTTCTTTTCTTGCATCTTTTATGTTAATTTCAAGTTCATTCAAGACCTGAGCGCCGAGCCCGGTTGCTTCGCCTATAATTCCTAAAAGAAACATCTCTGTGCCTACAATGTTGCGGCCCAGACGCCGAGCTTCTTCTTTGGCTAAACGTAAAATAGTAAGCGTTTCCGGCATTTGTTTTTCGATTGGCTTAATAATTGCATGTGCAACGTCATCATCGTTAACCTTGAATTCTTTGAAAATATCATATGCAAGCCCTTTTTTAGCCTTCAGAACCCCAAGTACGATGTGTTCCGGCAAAACGACTGATGAACCGAGTTCTTTAGCTGTTTGCAGTGCTAAATTCATTGTTCTGAAAGCGTTTGGAGTAAAAATGATTTGACGGTTTTCGTACTCAGCCTGGCGTGATTGAATTTGAGCAAGCTTGTCTTCAAAGAGTTCTGCCGTAATTCCATAACTACTAAGGATTTTAGCTAATTCAGAATCTTTGTCTTCAAGGATTGACGAAATAATTTGTTCAGTACCGAGAATTTCATAGTTAGAAGCTGACAACTTGGCAACAGCGCGCTCAAAAACTTTTGCGGACGCCTCGCTGTCAAATATTGCATCAGTTTCTGCTGATTTGTTTGGCTCAACCTCTTTGTTGTCGTCAATTTCCGGGTGATAAAGCATCTTAGTCTTCCGCTGGACAAGCTTTTCAAGCAGAATTTTTGATTTCATAACATCAAACCCGAGACCTTCAAGAATTCTCATGTTGTTAGATTTGCGATCGTTTATTACGGCAAGAAATAAATGTTCGTAAAGTATAGTTGGGTTTCCTGATTTATTTGCCAAATCAAGTGCATTTTTGAGTAATTCCTTCAGGTGATCGCTGAAAATAGGCACTGTGTTTGCACAAACATTGTCAGTTGTATTCAAGCTTTTTTCAATTTCGCTTTTCAAATCTTCGTATTTAATGTTGTATGTTTTGAAGATTTTTAAAGGTATTCCTTTAGCTTCGATAAAAAGCGCTAATAAAAGGTGTTCTGATACAATATTTTTTGAATGCATTTCATTAGCACATTTTTGGGCTGTACTTACTACATTTATTGCTTTTTCCGTAAATTTTTCAAACAAACTATTCTTCCTCGTCTTCTTCTAAACTTTCGATGTATTTTGCTACTTTTTCAAATTCTTCATCGTTGTCAATTGTTTCAAACAAATAATCTTCGCCGTCTTTTGTTAACTTCATAAGAACGATTTCATCATCTTCGCCTTCTTCGCTTTCAGTTGGAAGAAGAAGGGCATATTCTTGTTCATCAACTTCTACGATATCAAAAAGTTCAAAGTTAATTACGTTTCCTTCTTCGTCAACAGTTTCAATTAATTGTTTTTCTTCGTTTTCCATTATGTTCTCCTTTTTATTTTATATTACGTGCAAGGTACTGTTCCAGTATAATACAAGCACTTTCAATATCAACCAGTCCTTTGTCTTTTCTAAAGTCTATATTTTTTGCTCTTAAATTTTCTTCAGCAGCATCTGATGTAAGACGTTCATCTTCGTATATTACCTCAAATCCGGTAATTTTTAAAGAAAAATTTTTGCAATCTTGTGCCTGAGCGCCTTGTGTGCCATCCATGTTGAACGGAATTCCTACAACAATTTTTTTTACATTGTTTTCTTTTGCAATTTTTTCTATTTCTTTGAGTGCCTTTTCTTCAGGCTGGCGGGCAATATAGCTGTGCCCGCTTGCAATCATCAGAAGATAATCGCTTAGAGCTATTCCTATTCTTTTTGTTCCAACATCCAACGCCATTACTTTATACATTTTTCACCCACTTGCTTTCAATAAGTTTTATTATGTAATCAAGCTCATTAAGGCTGAATTTGCCGTTGTTTAACTCTGTGTTGTATTTGAGTGTAAAGTAATACTCATAAATGCTTTTTCTTATAATATTTGTAAAAAATTCATCTTTTGCCTTTTCGTCAAAGTATAGGCTGTAAATTCTTTGAGCAGTTTCATTTTCACGGGTGAGAAGTTTTAAATAGGAGCTCATCAAGAGCCTTTCACCCCAAACTCTGCGTTCTTCCGGATAGAAAATTTTATGTAAATTTTCTTTTGCAATTTCTTCAAAATCGGTTTTATTAGCGGGCGTTTGCAGCTTTATGTTAAGTCTGTCAATCATTTGATCAAATTCATCACTGTATGAATAGTCTAAGAACCAGTGTAGTGAAAATTCATCTGTCTCAAGCTTTTTGACGTCATTTTCCTCAAGACTGCCAGGGCTTAAGTTATTTGAAAGGATTTCTTTAATTGTTATATGATCTGTTTCGATGTCAGCAAGCAGGTTTTTCCAGCAGATGTATTCGTATGGAAATTTTTTAGATAATTTTTCTGCATTTTGTAATATAGTTTTCAATCCAGACGGGGAGAGATTTAGCACCGTGTCTTCGTTGTAAAATCTTTCAATAATTTTGTCGCATTCAAACTTTGAAATATCGTTAAAGCCAAAACAATCCTTAACTCCCTTGTAATCATCAATTACGACAGCGACAAACTGAATTCTTTCTTCACTGTTCTGCCTTGTAAAAATTAAAGCTTGATTGCCATGTCCGTCAGGGTAAGTTGCGCAGAATTTGTAAGGTTTAGAGTTAATCAGAAGCTTTTTATAGAATTCATGGGAGTTGTCTTCTCTAATCCCTGAGAGTTTAAGCTTAGAAAGATTTTTCTTGACAAGAGGCTTAATGTTGTCATCCACGTATTCATAGGCTGAATTTAGCGCATGATACGCAAGCTGTGATTTTGAGCCGCCTAATATTTCCAATGCCTCTGTAGCTTCTTCACAAGACGGATCTGCGAGAAATACCGGTATTAAAATATTTGCCAGCGCATCTTCGCTGTAATCATTACCAAGAGATTGAATAAGCATTATTTTATCTTTACTTGTTAAAGAATTCATAAAATCCAGAAAATCTATTTGTACTTCAGGATTAATGATAGCGTTTTTCAGAAGAAATTTTGTGTCTGAATCAATAAGTTCATCGGGGTTATTAAGGTAACTGCCGCATTCCTCATAACTCCAGCTACTGTCCAAATCTCTTAAAAAGTTAAGTGCTACTATTTTTGTTTCGTTTGCCACTATGTTGCTCTTGAGCATTGTCCACAAATGCGCAGTTAATTCCTCTTTGACTGCAAATCTTTCTAATAAAACACGAATGATATGTTCATTTTCTGGTTTTGCATTGTTAAGCTCTTTAAACAGCACCTTTTGAATAGTCTTTTTGTCATTTTGTGCATCCAAAATAGAGATGTCAAGGTTTTTTAAAACGCCCAGGTCATCAATATTACTGAACTTTGAAATTATATTTAAAATAATAGTTTTAATTTCAAAAGGGTTAAGCTGTTTTAAGGTATCTGTCATCTTTTTGCCGTCCCCCAAAACGCAT
>OMFY01000803.1_pt1 | contig 13478 bp, 15 predicted proteins | sample 1645701 | NCBI WGS metagenome assembly OMFY01 (sample SAMEA103958111, study PRJEB25191) | human gut metagenome | biome: human-associated habitat [ENVO:00009003]; feature: intestine environment [ENVO:2100002]; material: feces | place: Germany | collected 2013/2015
GGAAAATCGAGAAAATGAGTGAACCTGTACAGGTTTACACTGCTTGCCAATTTGTAAAACCCCAAAATTCCGTTCCTCTAAGCTCTAAAAGTCCTTTCACTTCAAAAATTCGGATAATTCTTTGAAATGAGAAAATAAAATGTAGTGATAGCTCACTTTCTTGTTGAGTTTACCTATTTGCGTGCTATAATTATAAGTACAGGTACTTTTTGAACGAAATATCTGGAAGAAAGGAATGGTGAAATGATGGCTGTCAGCTATAAGAGACTATGGAAGCTATTGATTGACCGAGATATGAAGAAAAAAGATTTGGCTGAACAGGCAAATCTGAGTAACTATACCATCAACAAAATGCATCGAGGTGAGAATGTAACTACGGATACGCTCGTAAAAATCTGTTCTGTCCTGGGCTGCACCTTTGACGATATTATGGAAATAGTTCCGGACGAAAAGTAATATGTCCGTTTTATGGGATAGCCCCTTTGGTAGAATATAAGCTGAAGAAGCATAACTACAATAAACTGTTAGAGTGGAGGAATCGGCAATGGCTGAAAAGAACAATGCCAACATTGGCTTTGAAAAACAAATTTGGGATGCTGCCTGTGTGTTATGGGGACACATCCCTGCCGCTGAATATAGAAAGGTAATCATCGGACTGATTTTCCTTCGCTACATTTCCAGCGCATTTGAAAGAAAATATAACGAGCTTGTTGCAGAGGGCGAAGGCTTTGAAGAAGATCGTGACGAGTATTTGGGCGAGAATATTTTCTTCGTTCCGGAGAAAGCAAGATGGTCTACCGTTGCAGCTGCGGCTCACACTCCGGAAATCGGCACCGTTCTCGATGAAGCAATGCGAGAGATTGAAGCAGAAAACAAATCTCTGAAAAATGTGCTTCCGAAGAATTACGCAAGTCCGGATTTGGACAAGCGAGTTCTGGGCGATGTCGTCGATCTGTTCACTAATATGGATATGTCTGATACAGAGGAAGGCAAAGACCTTCTGGGCAGAACCTACGAGTATTGCATTGCACAGTTTGCTGCCTACGAAGGTGTGAAGGGCGGCGAGTTCTATACACCGTCCAGCATCGTTAAGACAATCGTTGTAATCCTGAAGCCGTTCAATAACTGCCGGGTGTACGACCCGTGCTGTGGCTCTGGCGGTATGTTTGTGCAGAGCGTGAAGTTCATTCAGGCACACAGCGGCAATCGTCAGAGCATTTCTGTTTATGGTCAGGAATCCAATGCGGATACCTGGAAGATGGCAAAGATGAATATGGCGATTCGTGGCATTGATGCAGACTTTGGCCCGTATCAGGCTGACACATTCTTTAATGACCTTCATGCCAACCTTCGTGCAGATTTCATTATGGCAAATCCGCCTTTCAATCTGTCCAACTGGGGACAGGATAAACTGCTGGACGATGTCCGTTGGAAGTACGGAACGCCGCCTGCCGGTAATGCCAACTACGCATGGATTCAGCACATGATCCACCACCTTGCACCGAACGGCAAGATTGGTCTGGTGCTTGCAAATGGCGCACTGTCTACACAGTCCTCCGGTGAGGGTGAGATCAGAAAGAATATTATCAATGCCGATCTGGTGGAAGGCATCGTTGCTCTGCCTACGCAGCTGTTTTACAGCGTGACGATTCCGGTTACGCTCTGGTTCATTAGCAAAAACAAAAAGCAGAAAGGCAAAACGCTGTTTATTGATGCCCGCAAGATGGGCTACATGGTTGACCGCAAACACAGAGACTTCACTGATGAAGATATTCAGAAACTGGCGGACACCTTTGAAGCATTCCAGAACGGAACCTTGGAAGATATGAAGGGATTCTGTGCGGTAGCCGATTTGCAGACTATCGAAAAGCAGGACTACATTCTGACTCCTGGGCGCTATGTGGGTATTGAAGAACAGGAAGAAGATAGCGAACCGTTTGATGAGAAAATGGCTCGCCTGACTTCGGAGCTTTCTGATATGTTCGCTAAGTCCCATGAACTCGAAGCAGAAATCCGTAAGAAGCTGGGGGCGATTGGTTATGAAATTTGATGAAAGCTTGCTCTACAATATTAAATCAGATTACCAAGGAATCAGATACTCGTTGTTCGATCTTGCGACTTGGAAAAATGGACTTGCATTCAAAAAGATAGATTTTTCAGATAAGGGCTTACCGGTTATTAAAATCGCAGAACTGAATAATGGTATTAGTTCTAACACATCGTTCACGCAGGGCGATTATGGCGAAGAAGTTTTTGTTCAGTGGGATGATCTTCTTTTTTCATGGTCTGGAAATCCTCAAACATCAATAGATGTTTTTCGGTATCGTCTGCCAGATGGGTGGCTGAATCAGCACATATTTAAGGTGACTGCAAATATTGAATTGGTTACTAAAGATTTTCTCTACTATACTTTGAAGTATCTAAAACCTTACTTTACGCAAATAGCGACCAATAAGCAGACAACAGGATTGGGGCATGTAACGATTGCGGATCTAAAACGAATGAGCGTCGTGATTCCGCAAAAAGGGATTCAGGAGCAGATTACTTCCATATTGAAGGCTATTGACGACAAAATCGAAGTAAATTCTAATATAAACGAAAATTTACAGCAGCAAGCGCAAGCAATTTATGCTTCGTTGTTCATTGACAATGCTGATCCTGCATGGATACAAGGGCATCTTTCTGATCTTATCACCGTCAAGTACGGCAAAGATCACAAAAAGCTGGGTGACGGCAGTTATCCTGTGTACGGCTCAGGTGGCATTATGCGTTACGTTGAGCGACCACTATATGATAAAGAGTCTGTCCTTATACCGAGGAAAGGCACTCTCAACAATGTTATGTATGTCAATCAGCCCTTTTGGTCTGTTGACACCATGTTCTACACCGAGATGAAACTTCCGAATGTTGCCAAGTTTGTTTACCACTTTGTCAAAGCGAAAGACCTTGCTTCAATGAATGCTGGATCGGCAGTTCCGAGCATGACTACGGACATTCTAAACGCAATGGAAGTTACAATTCCTTCTGCGTCGGCACTCGAAGAGTTTGAATCATTGGTCGCTCCGATGTATCGGGCTATGCAGGAGAACGATATTCAATCATCAAAGCTCTCTGAACTGCGTGATGCACTTCTTCCAAAGCTCATGTCCGGCGAGATTGATGTCGCCAACATCCAGCTCTAAGCCGCTAAATTTTCGTTTACGACCTAACCCATAACTTCTGCGAGTGGCAGGAGTTTATACTGAGGATTGCCACTCCGTAGTCATTCCCTAATCATAAAAGGAGAATAGACTATGAATGATGAATTTGTAAATGATGTGCTAAGAGATATGCTGGCATATCTCGATAATGGACAGACAGAGCAGCTACGGCGAGTGCTGAGGCATAATCTTTCCGGATATGAGATTCAGCGAAGAACTGATAGTACAGCCGAGGATGCAAGCACAGAAAACACACGTTTGACCGATGCGTTTCTTTCGGCAAAGCGAATTGAGGGCTGTTCTGAAAAGTCGCTTTCCTACTACCGAAAGACAATCGAAACCATGTCTGAGAAAATTGGAAAAGGGATCACGCACATTACAACCAATGATCTGCGTTCCTATTTGACAGACTATCAGACAGAGCGAAAATCCAGTAAGGTGACGATTGACAACATCCGCAGAATCTTATCCAGTTTCTTTTCATGGCTTGAAGATGAAGATTACATCTTGAAAAGCCCGGTACGCAGGATTCATAAGGTGAAAACGGCTGTGACCATCAAAGAAACCTATACGGATGAAGCGCTGGAAACCATGCGTGACCATTGCGATTCTCTGCGTGATCTGGCTTTGATTGATATGCTGGCATCAACCGGGATGCGTGTTGGCGAATTGGTGCTCCTCAATCGAGATGACATCAACTTTGAGGAACGAGAGTGTGTGGTGTTTGGTAAAGGCAGCAAGGAGAGAATGGTCTACTTTGATGCCAGAACCAAAATTCACCTTCAAAACTACCTTGCACAAAGAACGGATAGCAACAACGCCCTGTTTGTGTCGCTGAAAGCGCCATACGAAAGATTGCAGATTGGCGGTGTGGAATCAAGGCTGCGTGAACTTGGCAAGCGGCTTTCGCTTCCGAGAGTGCACCCGCACAAATTCAGACGAACCCTCGCTACAATGGCGATTGACAAAGGAATGCCCGTGGAGCAGCTTCAACGGCTCTTGGGGCATCAACGAATAGACACGACCTTGCAGTATGCAATGGTCAAACAGAGCAATGTAAAGATTGCTCACCGCAAATACATAGGTTAGGAGAACGAAAATATGAAAACAATTACGCTTTCAGATGTTTCAGTTAATGGTAGGGGTTATTATGGCATAGGTGCTTCTGCGGTGCCGTTTTCTGATGATCTCTACACTTACTTGCGAATAACGGATATAAATGATGATGGCACTTTGAATATGGCCGATTTGAAATCTGTTGATGACGAAAAAGCCTGCGAGTACCTATTGCAACCCAATGATATAGTCTTTGCTCGAACTGGAGCAAGTACGGGAAGAAACTACTTTTATGATGGTTCTGATGGGAAGTTTGTGTATGCGGGCTTCTTGATTAAGTTCAGCATTGACCCGTCGAAAATAAATCCAAAGTATGTAAAATACTTTTGCTTGTCACAACAGTACAAAGACTGGATTCACTCTTTCAATACCGGTAGCACAAGAGGAAACATAAATGCACAAACTCTTGGTAAAATGCCTATTCCCGAATTAGAGCGAGAAAAACAGAATGCGTTGGTGGAAATTCTGTCCTCCATTGATGCCAAGATCAAACAGAATAATGCGATAAACGAAAATTTAGCGGCTTAAAGGTCGATGTCAGATATATCAATCTCTCCCGCCATCAGTTTCGGCAGCAACGCTTGTCTAAGTGTAGAGAGTCGCTTAATTTCTTTTCGATTATTTTCAATTAGTAACAGTAATGGCAATATTATTTCAGCAAATTCATTCTGCTGATTTACGGGCGGAATAGAAATTTCAAAGGAATGAACGTGATTCCTATTCAAGGTAGGCACGGCACTTCCTCCACGGAATTGTGAGTAGTCGATGCTACGAAGCATATAGTAGCTCCAATACGGGTTGTTCCCTTTGAAATCTTTTACAAACAAGGTGGTATTATGTGCCCAGCATCTTTCCATATAAAGTCTTGGCTTACCGATGTTGCCGCTTCGTCCCATAACTACACAAGGTGCTTCCGTTGTATATTCGTTGTGATAAAAAATTGTATCTGTTGATCCTGCTACTGGATAAGAACCAGAAACCATCTTGTCCCTTGGTAAATCGTATCCTCTTTGTAGCGTTACAACATCACCAATTGTTCCAACAACCCAATTTGGACAACACAACGAGGGCGCATACTTGTTATTGAAAATAGCTTCGATTTGCTGCTCTAAATTTTCGTTTGAAATTTGTAGAAGGGAGGAACCTCTATGCTTAGAGATTGGAATTTTTGGTGTACCGTGATGACATCCGTTGCAGCTGTCGTTGCGATAGGTGTATCAGTCCACCAAATACGACTAAGTAATAAACAGCAACTGTTTGAACGCCGATTGAAAGCATATATGATGGCAAATAGCATTATTTCCCTTTGCAAAGAAAACTATGTTTTCCTTTCAGAGAAAAGAAAAGCAGAACCTCAGTTTGCTAATGACCTTGTTTTTGTATGGCTTACAAACAATACATATATGGAGGGGCAAGCAGAAGCCATCGAGCATCCCTTAGAACAGCCATTTCACAAGGAGCTTTTGAAAAAACGAGAAGAACTTAGAAATAAGGCAATGGAATTTGAATTTATTTTCAAAGGCAATGTTGCGTCGCTTTATGGCAATTTCCTGAGAGATTACGAAAATGCATTGGCTGTAATGTATCAGTATGAGATTATTATTAGAAAAATGAAGGAAGAAAATGAAAAATATCCTCATACTTCAGAAGTGTTATCGAAAATGTTTTCAGAAGAAGAATATCGGGATAGACTGTATGATGCATTAGGTAAGCTCAAGGCATCGTATGATGCAGTGTCACAAGAAAAGAATGATAAGCAACTGAGAAAACAGCTTACATTGATATAGGGGGGCGAAAGCATATGTCAGAATTTTATACCGAAGCGGACTATGAAAACTCCGTAATCGAATTATTCCGGAACATGGGGTACAGTTACCTGTATGGACCCGACATAGAGAGGGATTTTCGTGATCCTCTGTATGAGGAAGAACTTGTTGCTTCCCTCTATCGTCTGAACCGTTCTCTGCCGGAGGACGCTATTAGTGATGCACTTTTTAAGCTGAAAAACTTTGAAAACGGCGAATTGGTGCAGAAAAACGCTGTCTTTATGGACTACCTGCAAAACGGTATTCCTGTGCGCTATTTTGAGAAAGGCGAGGAACGCTCCTCCATCGTCTATCTTGTTGACTACAAGAATCCTGATAACAACTCCTTTATCGTGGCAAATCAATGGACTTTCATTGAAAACAGCAACAAACGCCCGGATATTCTGCTTTTTCTGAATGGTATTCCGGTTGTTATTGTGGAACTGAAATCACCTTCCAGAGAAGAAACGGATGCTTCTGCGGCATATCGGCAGCTCCGCAACTACATGAAGGAAATCCCTTCCATGTTTATCTATAACGCCATCTGCGTTATGAGCGACCAGATGACCTCCAAAGCCGGTACAATTACTTCCGGTGAAGATCGCTTCATGGAATGGAAAACGGTAGATGGAAGCTACGAGAACACGCAGTATGCACAGTTTGATACTTTCTTTGAGGGAATGTTCCAAAAGGAACGCCTGCTTGACTTGATAAAGAACTTCATCTGTTTTTCAAATGAAGGTGTGAACTCCTTCAAAATACTGGCGGGTTATCATCAGTATTTTGCCGTAAGAAAAGCAATCGAATCAACCAAACGAGCTACCGTTACCGATGGTAAGGGCGGTGTGTTCTGGCATACGCAGGGCAGCGGCAAGTCACTGTCGATGGTGTTCTATGCTCATTTGCTCCAGGAAGCCTTGGATAGCCCAACCATCGTTGTGCTGACCGATAGAAACGACTTGGACGATCAGCTTTTCGGACAGTTTGCAAAGTGCAAGGATTTCTTGCGCCAAGACCCGATGCACGCTCAGAGCCGTGAGAATCTGCGTGATCTCCTTGCCGGTCGTCAGGCAAATGGTATTATCTTTACGACTATGCAGAAGTTTGAGGAATCTCACGAAGCCCTTTCTGAACGCAGAAATATCATCGTTATGGCAGACGAAGCCCACCGTGGACAGTATGGCTTAACCGAAAAGATTAAGATGACCAAGAATGAGGACGGCGAAGAAATCGCCAAGCGTGTTGTTGGTACTGCCCGCATTATCCGAAACAGCTTGCCAAACGCTACATACATTGGCTTTACCGGAACACCGATTTCCTCGAAAGACCGCAGCACCCGTGAGGTGTTCGGTGATTACATCGACATTTATGATATGACGCAGGCTGTCGAAGATGGCGCAACCCGCCCGGTCTATTACGAAAGCCGTGTCATTAAGCTCAACCTGGATGAAGCTACGCTGCACATGATTGATACAGAGTATGAAATCATGGCACATAATGCTGATCCGGAGGTTATTGAAAAGAGCAAGAAAACACTCGGACAGATGGAAGCCGTATTGGGCAACGACAACACCATCAACTCTCTGGTCAGCGATATTCTTGACCATTACGAGAATTACCGTGAAGGTCTGCTTACAGGCAAAGCGATGATCGTGGCATATTCCCGCCCGATTGCAATGAAGATCTATAAGCGAATTCTGGAGCTGCGCCCTGACTGGACGGAAAAAGTCGGTATTGTTATGACCGGCGGAAATAACGACCCTGAAGAATGGCATGATATTATCGGCAATAAGCGGCACAAGGACGAGTTGGCGAAAAAATTCAAGGACAACAACAGTCCGATGAAGATTGCCATTGTCGTTGATATGTGGTTGACCGGATTTGATGTTCCGTCCCTGGCTACTATGTATGTGTATAAGCCGATGAGCGGATACAATCTAATGCAAGCAATCGCCCGTGTCAATCGTGTGTTCCGTGACAAGGAAGGCGGTCTGGTCGTTGACTATGTAGGCATTGCTACCGCATTAAAACAGGCAATGAATGACTACACCACCCGTGATAAGAAAAACTATGGTGATACGGATGTTGCCAAAGTCGCTTATCCGAAGTTTATCGAAAAGCTCGGTGTCTGCCGTGATATGTTCCATGGATTTGATTACACCAAGTTCACTACCGGAACCGATCTGGAAAGAGCAAAGACCATCAGCGGTGCGGTAAACTATATCATCGCCCGTGAAAAGGAAGAAGAAAAAGACACCTTTATCAAGGAAGCCCTCATGCTTCATCAGGCTCTTTCTCTTTGTTCCTCTCTGATATGTGAAGCTGATCGCTTTGAAGCGGCGTTCTTTGAATCGGTGCGTGTCCTGGTGCTGCGGCTGACCAATGCGGGAACCGGTAAGAAGATTTCTCTGCCTGAAATGAACGCTCGTATCAATGAGCTTTTGAAGCAGAGCATCAAGAGCGAGGGTGTTATTAACCTGTTCTCTGATATGCAAGAGGAATTTTCTTTGTTTGATCCGAAGTTCCTTGAGGAAATCAGTAAAATGAAAGAGAAGAACCTGGCAATCGAGCTGCTGAAAAAACTGATAGCAGAACAGGTATCTATTTATCGTAGAACGAATGTGGTTAAGTCCGAAAAGTTCAGCGAGATTATGCAGCGAGCTATCAACGCATATCTGAATGGTATGCTTACCAATGAAGAAGTCATTGCAGAAATGCTGAAACTCGCAAAACAGCTGGCAGAAGCCCACAAAGAGGGCGAACAGCTCGGCCTTACAGCTGATGAGTTGGCATTCTACGATGCACTTACGAAACCACAAGCAATCAAAGACTTTTACGAAAATGAAGAACTGATTGCGATTACAAAAGAATTGGCAGATACACTTCGCAAGAATAAAACGATTGACTGGCAGCGTAAAGAGTCTGCCCGTGCCAAAATGCGTACTCTCATTAAGCGGCTGTTGAAGAAACATAAATATCCGCCGGAAGGTATGGATGATGCTGTTCAGACCGTAATGACACAGTGCGAGCTTTGGACAGATAATGTGATGGAAGCCTAATCAATGGTGTATCGCCTTATCATATAGGAATGAAAACGATGGAACGAAAAGAACTATTTGAATGGGCAAAAGAAATCTATGGAGCAGAACCGGATTACCCGTGGAGTGACTGGAATTGCGTTTTGCGCCATAAGAACAATAAAAAGTGGTTTGCGTTGGTGGTTGAAGTCAATGCAAGAAAGCTGGGATTGATAGAAGATAAAACGGTTGATGTTCTGAACATCAAGTGCGATCCGATGATGATAGGCTCACTGCGTATGAAAGAGGGATTCTTCCCCGCCTACCACATGAACAAAGAGAATTGGATCAGCATTCTTCTCGATGGTACAGTCTCGGCAGATGAAATCAAGCCCTTGCTGGAATTGAGTTATCAACTTACCCGGTAACGCAGACGAAACGGCAGATGGGTTTTAGGAGGTGCGATATGCAGATACATTATTTTCAGAGATACCACTCCAAAGAGAATGTGGATACCTCAAACACCATGCTGATGCTCTCTCGTTTGTATAACTATAACGCTGATAAGTTCTTTTCTATGCTGAACAGCCTTATTCTTGGAGAGGACGAAAGCCCAGAAATTACCTTTGATTTGCAGGTTGTTGGTGACGATAGTGTTCCGGATGCGGTTATCAGCCAAAAGAGCTTCAAAATAGTGGTGGAAACAAAGCTCTACAATCAGTTTTATAAGCAGCAGCTTGTAAATCATCTGGAGCAGTTTGGCGCTGAGGATATAAAGGTTTTGCTCACCCTTGACCCCAAGCCGATGAAACCGCAACTGTTTGATGAACTGGCGGTTGAACTGAAAAAGTATAATAGCGAAAATGCAATTCGGCTTATCCATCCGATCAAGCACGTCAACTTGACATTCGAGCAGCTTGTGGACGCTATGGAGGATATTGTTGACGACAGAGATACGGAAATCATCGCCGTTTTAGACGATTTCAAGAAGTATTGCTTTGATGAAAAGCTGATACCGGATGGCTATAAATGGATGAGAGCAATCGTAGCCGGTACAACTTTTCAGGATAATATGGATTTGGATTTGTTCTATGACCAGGAGTCCCGCAACTTCTCAGAACATGGATATATCGGCTTGTATAAGGACAAGAGTATCCGTGCCATTGGTAAGCTGAAAAAGACCATCATCGCAGTTGAAAATAACGGCAGCATGACTTATCGTGCCGAAAGCGGAGCTGAACCTACCGCAGACGAGATTGAACGCATCAACGAGGCAATCCGTCGTGCAGATAATTATGGCTATAATCTTCGAACGATTAGCCATAGATATTTCATCGTTGAAAAGTTCTACCCGATGGACTTTAGAAAAAGCAGTAAGAACCCGATTCAAAAAAGCAAGTTCTTCAATCTTGCTGATATGTTCGGATATAAAACAATGCCTAACACCGATGTAATCGCAAACGACCTGAACGGTCGGACTTGGGAGGAGTTTTAATTCGATCCGGAAGGAGGTCGCAATGGAGTATTCAGAGCAAGTGCATTTATTTGCCACAAAGTGGATTGAGAAATTCAGAGATCAGAAAATCAGCTACATAGAGCTGGTTGACCATTACCTGGCTGATGATTGTCAGGCATTGGGATTCCAGATGGATTGTGGTCATGCCTTTTCAGAAAAATATGGCGATGCAGCAAGCAGCATACTGTATTTTTCTATTCAGATACCATCTTAATTTGCACTATCTATGCTAACCGAAACAACAAAGTGCTTGACATTCACAAGTGTTTGCTGTTTACACTTCGGACAGTAGAGTGGAAAGTTCTTTAATTCGGTATCTTCTTGCATTATCGTTCGGGTTTTATTTCCACAGATAGGACATAGAACCCATTTTATAGTTTCCATATTTTTCTCAATCCTTACTTCTAAATATTATCCTACTAAATTTATAAAATTTATCGTAACGGTTTTTAAGTTTTTGCTTCTTGATTACTTAACGGCGGAAAAAGAATGTTTTCACATAGGGCTGTTGTTTACATGTCATTTTTTTGTTTTTTTAATTCTATACCCACCAGTACAACAGATAGCATAAACGCTGAAAAATCAGCAACAGGTCCCGCAAGCAATACTCCCATAATTCCGAAACGAAGCGGGAGCAGCAGGGTAAGCGGAATCAACACAAAGGTCTGCCTTGTTAATGCCAACAGAGCACCTTTTAACGATTTTCCTATTGCGGTAAAAAAACTGGAAGAAAGCAACTGCACACCATTTACCAACACCATGAAAAGATAGGTACGCATGAACAAAACAGCAAATTCAAAATACAGCTCGTCCCCATCTCCGAATAGCGAAATGATAGATTGCGGGTAAAATTGAAATGCGATGAAAGCAATTGTGGAAACAACAAGGTTCCATTTTACCGCAAGCAGGTAAGCCTCCCGTACACGATGGTATTGCCTTGCCCCATAGTTGAAGCCGATAATCGGCTGTGTTCCCTGCGAGATTCCTACAACAATCGCAAGGATTATGGCATTTGTTTTCATAACGATTCCGCAAGCAGCTAAGGGAATATCTGTTCCATATTTTGTTAATGCGCCGTAATAAGTCAACGAATTGTACTGAATGATTTGAATCACGGTAACTGCAATCTGATTTGAGCTGCTGCTTATCCCCATGCTGCAAATTTTCAGGCTTTCTTTAATGTCAAATAAAAACGACTCTTTTTCAAAATGGATTGTTTGGAAACGCCATAGATAACGGAGTGCGAGTATGAAAGAAAAAATTTGCCCAATAACCGTTGCCCAAGCTCCGCCGGCAATTCCCCAATCGCAAACAAAAATAAAAATGGGGTCAAGAATGGTATTGATAATAGCTCCCACAACCATGCAGACCATTGAATACTTTGGTTTTCCATCTGCTCGAATCAAATTGCTCATACCATTCGTTACAATGAGAAACGGCATTCCAATCAATGTTATGCTGGCATACTGCTTTGCATATGGAAATACATCTGTCGTTGCCCCAAATGCCTTTAGGAGCAAAGACAGAAAAGTTTCTCCAACCAGCAAATAAATAATTCCGAAAATTCCCATCAGAACAATACCATTTCCCGCTGCTTTGGCGGCAGCTTTCGGCTCTTTGCATCCAAGACAGAGGGAAACACGGGAAGCACTGCCAATTCCAACCAGTAGTGCAATGGCAAGGCAGATGGTAGAAAACGGGTAGGCAACATTGGTTGCTGCATTTCCCAAATAACCGACCCCTTGACCAATAAAAATCTGATCCACAATATTGTAGATTGAGCCGACAAGAGACGCCACAATACTGGGAACAGCAAAATTTTTCAACAGCTTTGAAATTTTTTCATAGCCCAGAGGATTTTCAGTCATTGAACTCCTCCCCCTTTCTCTCTATATGGAGTTCCGATGTGATATTTCTGCCCGCCTGTATTAAGAAATCCATAAAAAGGTTCTGCTCGGATTCGCTCATACCCTGCAATAAAAGAGCTTCTGTCTTTTCGCATATCATCTGTATCTCGTCAATAATAGACAATGCTCTTTCTGTAGGATACAATTTACATGTCCGCTTATCCTTATCATTGGGAGAACGTGTAATCATTCCCTGCTTTTCCAATGTCGCAACCGTCCGTACAATATTGCTTGGATGAACATAGAACATATTCAACAAAGAATCTTGTAGAATACCGGGCGAACGACAGATTTTGATTAAGAACATATATTGACTGTTGTTGATTCCATAGGGGGCAAGTTGCTTGTCCAAATAGATTTTGTAAAATCGGTCTGTTACGGAAAGCCATTTTAATAGTTGCATAGATATATACCTCCAATCAGGACGTATTATACATCAATATGCGTGCGCACGCAACTACTTTTAACATTATATCTGCCGCTTTGTCCTCCTAAACACAAATCAATTCTACATCTATAATCTCTACTGCTCTGCTACGAATATTATTCATTTTCCCGACCCATTCAAGCTGATTTTCTGCCTTTAGCTGTTCTGTTACTCCCTGCTTGTCGGCATATTCTTTTACCAGCCGAGAAAACATATCCTCTGCCTGTTCATCCACGCTTGCAAGGTATTCGTTCAACCTGCCGCTTGTCAGCAGATTAAGATAAACAAACTGCTTATCAGAAAATGTACGGATGCTGATTTTGACATTTCGGACGATGAGCCTGTTTGACTTCCTGATGACAACTAAAAAGTCCACCAGTTATGATGCACTGCACATCATACTGGTGGACTTTTTCTGTAAGAAAATAAAAAACTGATATTCATATATCGCCATAACCAATGTCGTTATCGTAGGCATGAAGATCTTCTT
>OMFY01000837.1_pt1 | contig 12854 bp, 5 predicted proteins | sample 1645701 | NCBI WGS metagenome assembly OMFY01 (sample SAMEA103958111, study PRJEB25191) | human gut metagenome | biome: human-associated habitat [ENVO:00009003]; feature: intestine environment [ENVO:2100002]; material: feces | place: Germany | collected 2013/2015
TAATGTCTATATAAGAAAAATATGGGGAAAATAAAGGTATTTTTACATGTTGAAAATAAATGTTCTCCAATTTCTTTATTTTTACAACACAAATATTCCTCATTGATAAATTCAGGGCAAATTGTACTTCCCACTAAGATATTAGCAGCATTAAAATAACCGTCCGCCATCATATCCCAACTATAATATCCATTAGACAAAATAGCGTTATCTTGCCAATTTCCATTCTGAAATTTTTTTGATGCTTCTTTTGTATCCATAAATATTTATGTTCTCAAATATGTTATCTCAAATTTCTTACAAGGTCTGTACTTTTGTAATCTTGTTGTGAATTGAAATGCATCTTTTCTTTCACAATTTTGGAATATATCAAGTCCTCTATCTAATAAAATTTTCCATCCAGTATCAGTAACAATACTTCTTGCATGAATACTTGAATCGAATTGATAACTAAATACCCATTTGTAAGCAAGATTCTCTTATTGAATTTAAGTTTTTACGCTGTATTTGTTCATTATATTCATCGGCAGAAGTTATTAATTCAACAGTTACAATATCTGTTTCAGATTTAGCTTTATCAACAACTTCTAACAATTCCATCAAGTTTACAGCTTGATAGAAATTCCTTATATAAGGGTCTGTAATCACAATATTTTTTACCCCATTAAATAATCTTCCAAACAGTTTTTCAAATGTAACACCAATTTGATTTTCTTCAATCACAAAATGATGATCTTTAATTTCTTCTTCTTTTGTTTCAATCTTTTTGAAATCATCTTTTACAACTTCTGTAACTTCTAGAGCCGTTACAATTTCTTCATCTTCGGAATCTTCCACACCACCGTTATATAAACCCTTGTATTGGATTTCTTCTGTTGTTTTTACTTTTACTTCACACCCGGAGTTGCTTGTATATGAAAAATCTACTTGTGGAAGAGTCGAGTCTATTCTTAAAATCTGGTCTTTGACTCTTTTTCTTCCTTCCATTGCAAATTTAAGTAATTCTTCTAATTCTTCAGTTGAAGCTTTTTTATCAGGATAAATAATCTTCATAAGCCCTGAGAATGTCTTCATAACACCCGTTCTATCACGTTCTGAAATATTTCCTAGAGTAAATTCTTTCTTGTATTCATTAGAAAAATCATAATTTCTTAGACATTTTAAAGCTTCTGAATAATAATCCACAACAAAACCGTAGTTTGTAGTAAATAATTCTGGTCTTGTAACATCAACTTCCCATCCCGGTAAATAGAAATGAATTCTATCAAGGAATGCTGAGTCTAAATATTGAGGAGGTAATTCTTCAAACAAATTAGAATGTTTTAGCATATAAGGAACATTGTGCTTTGTATTACCAATAAATGTCATTGAAGCTTCTGCCGTAAGAGTTTCAACACCTCTGGAGAATGACTTGTTAGCCATATAACCTTTCATTATATCAACAAGAGCTTTATCAACTTTTTTTGAGCTACCTGCAAACTCATCAAATGCAATATTATCCCAGTACCCAACTAAACCAATATCATGTTTTCTTGAATTATTCACAAATAATTTTGCAGCAGAAACTTCGCCCCCAGAAATCAAAGTTCCATGAGGTGAAAACTCTGTATAAATATGGCTTTTACCTGTTCCTTTAGGACCAAGTTCAATGAAATTATAATTTCTTTCACAGTATGGAATAAGTCGAACAAGTTGTAAGAATTTTTTTCTTCTGCTAAGCATTTCTGGATTAAAACCTATGCTTTGCATAAGTAAATCAATCCATTCATCTGTTGTAAACATTGCTCTTTTTGCTTTAAAATCTTCAAAATCAAACTGTGCAAGCTGAATAGGCTTGATGCTCTGCAATAACCAAGGGCAAGCATTCTTATCTTCAATATATTGATACTCAAGGTCAGCTAAACACCAAATTCCTGAAACCAATAATCTCGGATATTTTTTATAAGCTATTTCAGATGGAATATCAATGCCTTTTATACCAAGATTTGAAAATTCTGCAATATACGAATCTTTTTTTTCGTTAAACTTAACGCTAACCTTATCAATTACTTTGTAGCGTCCTTTTTCTTTAATAGTAGATTTAATATATTCTGCTTCGTTTCTATTAACATAGTGCTTTGCAAGAATTTCTTTTACGGATTCTATGCCTGCAATAATAGTACTTTCATCATTTGTTGCACAATATTGACCTAATAAATATTCCAAGACATAAGATGGAACAATAGCGTTTCCTTTGACTTCTTTTACTAAGTCCTTACGAACTACACAGCCGGGAAATATTTCATTAATTTTTTTATCCAAAATTTCCATTGCCACCATCCTTTTTTATAAATCAAAATCTGTTGTAAATGTCTTTTGTATTTGGTATGTAACTGATTTGTATTCTTTATATTGCGAAGTACCCTGAATTTTCTCTTCGAGTTTAAGTTTTACCTCCTGCCCATTTGCTTCATCAGCTTTTTTAGTCAGATAAATTTTAATAACAGTTTCTCGATCTCTTGGAGTTTCACTTGTATATTCAAATGTTATCTCCTGAATATTTGAAATCAACTCATTGTCTTTGTTATAAAGGGCGATACGAAGTGTTCTTGGTTGCAGTTTATCATTTACGGTATTTCCCTGATAGAATTTAACCGCAATTTGGTTTGATGAAATAATACGACTTCCCTGTAAAACAGAAACTTCAACATTGTTTGTATCACTTTCACGCTTCTTATTTATCTGAATTACAGGAACTATAATTTCTTGTAAGGATAAACCGCCATGTACATATTGACCTTTTGACCCCTGTTTTCTAAGTCTGTTGATTGATTTTGCAAATTGAAATTCATAATCACAGTTTAAACCAATGTCGTTTGATGTATATTTTTTAAGGCTTGAATTATCAATTAAATTTCTACCAATTACATAACGAACATCATCATATAAAATATTGCCATCGGCTTTTACTGATAAGAAATCAGTATCTTCAAGTTTTTTATTTTGATAAATAAATCCATGATCGGATGTAATTATCAGATTATTAGCATTAGCGCTTGCCATTTTAGTTGCTAATTTTATAAGCTCTGTAATTGCTGTTTCAGTAGCATCAAAAACTTTATTTTCGTCAGTGTGTCCTTGATGATCAATTATATTGTGATAAATATAAATGACGTTGTTATCTCTATATATTGCTTTTAATTCATCTGTTGTTTTTGATAAAACATCATTTGAAGTCATTGCCGTTATTTTATCGGAATACTTTTGCAGTATTTTAATTCGGTTTATAATACCTGTAGCATCTAAGTTATCTACCATTACAGGGGCATTTTTTGCTTCCTTGTCTTCATTTATTTTTATTTTTAATTCATTATTTGGTAAAAGTGCTGCCATCCCAAGTTGTGTATAGCTTGGTAGAAGTGTAACTGCGTAGTCTGTTTTTGCTGCAAATCTATCTTCTTGTCTTATTTGAGTCGCAAGTTCATCCCCAATTTCAAATCGAAGAGCATCAGATATAATTACACAAACTTTCTTATCTTTTTTAAGATATGGTTCAACATAATTATCAAAGAAGTGTCTTTGTTGAACTTCTTTTGGAAATTCCCAAGCCTGCAACTTATCAAGTTGTGCTTGCCAGTTATCATTAAAATTTAACAAATATGTATTAGAATATCCATTTTCGATAATCGAAGTTAGTTCAGATAATTTTGAAACTTGATTTGATTGATTCACAAAATAAATATACTTACGATAATATTGGTCTATTTTAAACCAAGAAGTTGTATATTTTCTTATTCCGTCAGCCACCCCGTCTATTTTGAACATTTGATCAACAAAACTATTCATAAATAAAGATGCAAAATAAAGTGCGTTGTATGTATTTGCAAATGCAGGATGTTTAAACCATCTTTTTTGTTTTCTATTGTTAATAATAGTCAAACATTCATCCTTTTGAATCGTTCTGTTTTCAATATCCTGAATCAATCCATGGATTATTTTTGCATCAATATATTTGTAAGTATCACAATTTATTAGAGTTCTATATTCTCTTTTTTCTAAATCATTCCTAATTTCCAAATCCTCAGCAACTTCATCTGAGATTTTCTCAAACGATTCGCTGTAATTGCGACTGTCTTTCCACTCACCTATAAGAGAAAGAGCATCGTTATTTAGTTTTTCATCATCTTTTAAAATTTCTCCAAGTTCCGTTTTATATGCAACATTAAATAATTTCAAAAGGAAGTCTTTTATTGTCGGTTCTGTGGATTTATAGCTATATTGTATTTGCATTCTTTGGAATAAAAATTTATCAAGATTACATCTTTTAATAAGGTTTATTCCGTCCTCTTTACCTTTTGAATATTCATCAAACAATTTTTTTAATATTGCATCAAGTGAAGCTTCCGATTTTACACAGACAGCAAGCATTTTAATTTGTATTTTTGTTTTTGTTTTTGTTTCCTCTTTGGTATCAAGGAGTTTTTTCAAATCTTCTAAGCGTTTTTTATTCTTAAAAAATTCAGGATAATCTTGCGTAATAGAAGAAAACTCATAACCTAAATTGAGCTCGGCAAGACAAAGAGATGATTGTTCTGCATGGAATTCAAAATTTGATAATAAAACATCAAGAAGCCAATTTTGAGAATTATCTGGCTTCGGTGAAGCTTGATAAATTAAGAATTTTTGTTTTGGTTTTTCTCTTAAAACATGGTACTTAACTGCAAATTCGTTATTATTCAGAATAATTTTTTCAATATTTGGAAGTTCTAATTCTTCAAATATTGTTTTAAATTCTGCTTTGTCATCGTACCAAAACACAATTCTTGTTTCTTCAAAATATGCTTTTAATGATTGTTCTATTCTATCTTTCATTATTTTTTTGCCTTTAGTCCAATATCCTTTAATGCTTTACCAAATTTTAAATAATTAACTTTAACTCCGTCATCGAGGTCAATTTCTTTTCTTTCTGTTGCAAGAGGATATAAAATATCTCTTTCATAATCTGTAACTTCATTTACAATTTTTTGAGCAATTTCTATTTCTTTTTGAGCCTTTGACTTATCTTTATCAGATGCAGAACTTGTCAACAACTGTTTATCATTATGTATTGATTGCTCAAGTTTGCCTCTGTATTCCCTTAAATAATTATTCAGAATTCTATTTACAGTATCTTTATTATATCTGTGTAGATAAATTAAAGCATTGAAATTACCATTCTTTGATGAGAACAACCAATAAATTGGTCGCTTTTGATACATTTTTACGTGGTCATTATAAAAATCTTTTAAGAAGTAATTTCTTATTGTATCATCTGCTGTCTCATTATTCTTTTTGCCTAATACCGATGCGATATATTCTAAGTTTTCCTCATAATATTTATCACCAAAGGCAATTTTTATAAATTTTTTAAATCTTTCAGTTATATCATCAGAGAAATAATGTTCTGATAGTATTGGGATAATTGCATCATCATCTGCTTTAAAGGTTTTATAATTATCTTTATTAAACTCTCCGCCTGCAAAAACAAGTCCTTTTTCATCAAGAGAATATCTGCCGAACATACAGCCAACAGCATAAGATAGAAGTGATTTTATATCCCTTAATTCATCAGCTAAAGCGACTGTAATATCTTTATCATCGACCTCTGGAGTCATTTCATCTTGAAGTCCATAAATTTCAATAAACAATCTGTTCAATTCTTCTTCATTAGCTTTTAGCTTGTTAAATTGTTCTTGTTTATATTCTTTCCATTTGTTGAAACAATCTTGAACTTTATCTCCTGCTGTAATAGGTTCAACTTTATGAATATTTTTGTAGTCAACAAGACCTTTATTTCTATTAGAGAATCTCAACAATGGATGTTGTTCAAAATCCCAAGATGTTTCAAAACTATCCCAATCGTCTTTTGAAATTTTTATATTTTCTGTAACAATATTAGTGATTTCTGACATATTTTCAACTTTTAGTGGTAATTTTGAAAGCGGTCCCTCATGATAATCAATGGTTGGGGAAATAATTTTGATAATTTTATTTATTATGCAACTATTGAGAAAACCTAAAACATAATTATTGTATTCCGTTGCTTTAGGATAACAAACAGAACCTTTCGTTTCAGATAAAGTCCCAATTGGACTATATCTTAAAGATAAATTTGAATTAGTTAATGTTGACCAAGTAATTCCTTCTTTAAAACAATAATCAAGATTTTGAGGTCTTGAACGTAATCTTCCATTAATATCTCTAAAATTACATAGTTCAAAACCATCATTTCCCCAATTTAATAAGTACTCACGATTTCCGTACCATTTCCTATATGCCCCACCTTTATTACAAGGAAACCATTTATATGGACTATTTACCGTTTCAATACGTTGTTTAATGTTAAATCCAATTTTATTAAAATTTATTTCATGCCAAAATCTTAAAAACCTATCATTGTCACCAGTCGCAATACCTTGTTTTGCATCCACATATTCAGATAGTGGTTTACAAGTATTAAATATTTCTCTAACTCTATCGCTAGCCCAGTATGCAATCGGCGACCCCGGTATTGAGTGGAATCCATTTTGAGCAACTATGTTATATCGCCCATTATCTTTAATAGGGAATGTATATGGAACATCTTTTTCAGTAATATCATCGTTTTCTACCCATGAATATACAGCTTTATATTTTGGCATTAAAGTTTTTTGCCATACTGTTGCACATGTACCAAAAGCTATTTTCATGACGTTATTACCCATATGTGTCATTGTTTGAATTGTCGAATTATTTAATAAGTGTTCTCTAAACTTTTCAAATGATGATAAAAACATCCATGATTGCATAACAACTAGAGCACAATATGAATTTTTGGCTGTCATTTGCAAAGCCTTTTCTATAAATGCTACACACGTATCCGATTTTGAATTAGGATATTTTTTTGTCATAAATTCTGTTAATTTTGCATCAAAGAATTTACTACCTAAATATGGAGGATTTGTAATAACACATTCATATTTTTGTTGCATGATACGAGCTTGTTTTAATATATATGGTAATCTCCCTCTTATTTTAGGGGTATTATTTTGTTGTTGAGCAAGATTCCTTATAAAAGTTAGTCTTTCTTCCCAAAAATCAAAATCAATTCCTTTTACATCAAGAATTGAACCATATTCTTTTGCATCATGAAATGTATTTTTTAGTAAATCGATTTGTTCTTTTGCATATTTTTCATCTTTTACACCTTGCAAAAGTTCTTTTTCAACCCATACATCCATCCAGTCAGTATCTTTAATTGAGCAGATATTTAACTCTTTAACTTTGTTGAAAATATTTCTATCAAACTCTCTTGCTTTCATCATCACTGCAAATTGAGCAAGTTGTGCTGCTCTATCACAGATATCTAGACCATATAAATTGTTTTTTAAAATCATTTCAGGTATTTCATTATCTTGATAACCGATTGATTTATAAATCTCAAATAGAACAGAGAATGCTGTTACTAAAATGTGCCCTGAACCACATGCAGGATCTAAAACTTTTATATCTTGAGGTTTTAGGTCTTTGTTTTTTAGTTCCTCAAGTTTTACCTTTACATCATCTTCTTGCTCAGCTGGTTCAAGGTAATACTTAAATTGTGATTGCAATTTGTTATCAGGATGAGATTCTAACCATAGCTTACCAACAGAATTTTCAACCATATAACTTACAATCCATTTTGGTGTAAATATTTGAGTTTTAGCTGGCATATCATTTTTTTGAACTTTACGATTTTTCTTATTTTTTAACTCATAATCAAGAATTTCTTTTGCTTCAGAAATGTAATATTGATATAACCAACCAATAACCTCAACATCTTTGCAATTTTCAGGAGTTAAAGTTTCAATTGTTTGAGATAAAACTGAATTTTGTGCAAGCAAATTATCTGGGATTAAAAGTTCTGTATAATCGTTTATTCTTTCAAACATAAAAGGCATTAATTTATTAAAAGAATTGCAATAGGCAACAAGCAATGTTTTGTAGGCATCATCTTGAGATGTATTTAAGAGTTTATTTATTTGTTCTTTTGTTTCAGGATTTATAATAGCATCATCATAATAGCCCATTTTCGCTTCTGCCAATATTTCAGGTTGGGTTTGATTTTCGGCAGAAGATACAATACCAATTTTAGAATAATGGTTTACATCCATAAATCTCAATGCACAGAATCTGTTAAACCAAGTATAAGCAACTTTTTCTATAACTTGCTCTTTCCCGATTTCGTTTATTAAACCTTCAAGAGCAGATATAGCTGATTTATTCTCACGTCTTGCCAAACTGTCTGGAGCTAAAACTGCTCCAAGTTTAGCTTCGACTGTTCCCATTAATGACTTTCTTGCTTTTTGTGCAAATCTCTTTAATTGTGCTGTATCCATTATTTATCCTTATATTTGAATTCTTTTTCCGTTATTTATCTGTTCCATCATCGCTGCTTTTAGTGAATATATGTATTCTTCAACCTCATTTTCATTAGAAACTAAAGGCTTTGAATATGCAGGTTTAATTGTTGATAACACAATAGGTTTTTCCATTCTTGGCTCTGGGTTTATTACTTCACTCTCATCAGTAGTTGATTCGTCAACATTAGGCTGAGGTTTCGGAGTTGCAAAAGAAATAACTTCCGAAATACAATCGTTATAAGTTGTTTCTTTAAACCGTGCAACCATATCTTTTATAACTGCAATAATTTTTGTTTGTTCGATTGAACCTATACAGTCGCTAAATTTCTTATCTATATTTTTTTTGTTATCTTCTGTTAGTTTTTCATATTCAGGCATAAATGTAAGTTTTTGCTTTAATTCATCAATTTGACTATGAGCAAGTTTTCTTTCTTCTTGCAATTTTTCTTGAATAAGGTCTTCCAATTTCTTCTGTTCATCTTTTAATTCTTGTATCTTTGCACCTTTGAAACAGTTTTCATCCCTTAAAATTTCTTTTATCTTATGAACGCCATCAGTATTAATATATTGAAAATTTGCTTCGTTTGATGCAAGAAAATTCCTTGCTGCATTATATATTTCTTTGCCAACACCATTCATAAAATTGTTGATTGGCTTGATATATGCAGATTTCATTTCTAACAAATCGTCTGAATAATCCCTGAATGTTGTTAAATACCAATCATAAGATTTTCCGATACATTCATTTAACTTATCCGCAACAGGACGTAAAACTTTAAGGAATGGATAGTCTTCAATTTGTTTAAGAATTGAATTAACTTCTATCAATTCCTCTTTTAATAATTCTGCAACATTACAAGCTAATGTTTTTGCATCTTCATCACCTGCTGGTTCATCTTTAAACTCACCCCAAAAATCTTTTAAATTTCTTATTTGAGATGGAGAGAAATCTAATTGCGGCATAAGAATAATATTGTTTTGTCTTGCAGTTGAAGTTAATGCCGCATTTAAATCAGCATCATTTAAAATATTTGAATCTTCTTTTAATTCAATCTTACGTTTTGCACATAATTTTGCGATATTACAAAGAATTGCAGGATATGACCATCCATAAGGTTTGGTTTGGAATTTTTCAAGAGCTTTTTTAATTGTTACTCTTAAACCACTATCAGTTTCTCGTTTAATGAATGATAAAACTTCCTGTTCAACTTCACTCAAACCTGTATCAAGCAATATTTGTTGTTTATTTGCTAAAATGTATTTAATATCATCTTCTTTATATTGAGTATCTCCAAGCATTTTAAGATTTACATAAACACTTGATATTAATTGATTAAATCCCTGAATCAATTTACCCTTTGGTTCTTCTCCGCTAATTTCAATTTCAGAACCGTTAATATAAAGTTTAGCATGACCGACAAGTTCTCTAATCCTGATTTTTAATTGTTGTAGCCTTTCTCTGTTTTGTGTTGCTTTATTCGCAAGAATATTTTTAACAGTTTCTGAAATGTGCATATTTTGGTTTTCATTGATATATTTATAAGTCTGCTTATAAAGAACTAAATCTTTATGCAGTTTATAATTTTCTCCCAAGCATACAATTAAATCGTTTGCGTTTTGGATAGAATATGTCTTAATTCTTGTTTCATCAAATAAATCTTTATCGTCATTTAATGGACTTATTATTTGTATTGATAATTCTTTTTCCTGTGAAAATAGTTTTCCATCTAACTTTCTTGAAAAAGAATAATCTTGACCGGTTTCAGCATACCTGATTTTATTATTTCCTAAAATATCATCAAAAATGAGTTTTTGTAATTCATTTTTAATATCATCTCTATCAACATCCATTCCTTTAATTTCAGTTTCAATATCTTGTTCTTTACTTGTTAAGAATTCATATAGATCACCTGTTCTTTGAATGTAAGACTCTTGTTCTAAAACATTAAGAGCTTCTTGTACTTTTTCATTTAAAGTTTGGATATTCTCATTGAAGTTCGAATACATTAAAATTGTAATATTTCTAACTGTACTCTTAAATTCTTTTACATATTTAACCAAGAATAGTGCTTTTAAAACACGAATTGCAAACGGATTTGAAAGGTTATTTGAAGCCTTTATAATTGGGTTTTGAATATCTGTTTTTAAAGAAAGTTTTATTCCATCAAACATTTGATCGAAAGTTGCAAGTTCGCCTAATGTCTTATTGCTTACAGTAATTGCCACTTGTTGAAAAACGGCAAGCATTGACCGTTCTCCGACTGAACTATATCTACCTTCAAATGCATCATGCTTTGATAAGTTTTGAATTGCAGATTGGAATAATGAAAACTGATAAGGGACAAATGGATAACAGTCAATAAAGTGTTTTTCATTTTCAAAGTTTTTATATGTTTGGCTTCCATCAGCGAAGTCAAACAGTGTTCTAAAATTATCGTGTTCTTTATTATAAAGAACTGCAAGTTCTTTTTCTGCTTCTGCATTCTTTTGTAATAATCTTTTTTGAATAACTTCCGAAACATTTTTACTTGTAAGATTCATTCTTATACTAAAACGATCTTGAATTTTTGTATAATCATCAGATGTCATTCTGTTTTCCATTTCGTTCAAAACTTTACTCATATCGTTTTGAGCTGTTACAATAACCCAAGCTCTACCTTTGCATTTAGTTTCTAAACTCTCTGCAACAGTTTGTAAGTTAACCATCAATTTTTCATTTGTTGCAATAAATTGACCAACTTCATCTACAAAAAAGTTTAATCTGAAATTAGATGGTTTTGTTGCAAGATAGTCTTTAACATTGTCTGCAAAGTCCTCAATTGACAAGTGATAATCACTTCTAAATTTTTCAAGAATATTCTCTACATTTTGACCTGTAATTGAATTGTATGCCTTATCAATTTCTTTATAATATCTGGTTGCTCTATCTCTACCGAATGCCCATTCTTGATTTGAATTTTTCCTAAATTCATCTTTAAATTTTTCAAATAAACCATCTCTATCTAATTGTCTTTCAAATTGTGCAATATATGCTTGTTTTCCATAATATCCGCAAGCCTCATCAAAGACTTTCACAAATACTGCAACAAGAGCATCTCTTTCTGTTTTATCAATTACATCGGCTTTTTGGTCGATATTAAATAAAATACTTTGAGATGGAATTGATGCTAATTTTTTTATATCAGCCTGCAAAAAGTCATTTCCTTCACATTTTGAAAGAAACATATCAATTGTTTTTTTTCCGTTAATTTCTTTATTTTCAAGCAATATTGCAAGCATTTTTAAAAGGTGTGATTTACCTGAGCCAAAAAAACCAGAAATCCATACACCGTTCATTTTGTGGTAGTTGTTATATTCTTCGAGGAAGTTTTCCATCCTATTTGCGACTTCATCGGTCAAAACATATTCATCAATTTCATTTTCTAAAGCATCAAATTCGTCAGCTTTAATTACTCCGTTAATTTCTCGATTAATCTTTTTTTTAAAGAAATCTACCAAACTTAATCCCATTATTATACCTCATCGATTTCATAAATATTTGTTGCCCTATAATACTTATCATCTGGCAGAATAGAGAATAACTTTAAATTTGAACTAGTATCCTCATACATTGTGTATTCTCCAGGAAAGAAAAAAACCAAAGGTTTATCTTTTGCAAATTTTTGCAAGTTATTTAAAACATTATGTGAACGGATATAAGGAAAAACTTCACCAACACCCGTTATAAATAAAATGTCATAGTCAGTTGTGAGTTTTTCTGCTATTGCAGGAGCTATAATATTTTGAACATCTAGTATTGCTTGGAATTCTTCTTTTAAAACATCGTTTTTATATATCTGGGCATAGATAATATTGGAATGATGATGTTTAGATTTTTCAAGAAAAATATCTAAAATTTCCTGCATGATAATCCCCCCCCTGTAATTATTATTCGTAAAAAAGATCAAAGTCTGAGTAAAGTTCTTCCAGGTCATGAAGGCGTGTACTGATGGACTTGCACTTGCTTTTTCGGATTTTTGCAACAATGCTGTCAAAAAGACAATAGAGACAGGAAAAGGAGTTAAATCCCATTTCATTGAGATTGATCTCTGTAATGACCGCATGATCTGCCAGAGACCATGCCGGTGATGAAATACTGTCTGTGATGGCAAGGATCTTTGCACCATGGTTTTTGGCAACCTGTGCGTATTTCAGTGACCATTTGGTATAGCGGGCAAAAGAGAGCAGAAGAACAACAGTATCTTCAGAAGCTTCCGTGAGATATTCAAAATGGGGATCATAAAATTCATGAACCACCTTGGTATTTCCAAGAAGCTGATTCAGCAAGGTTCCCATCCAGAGTGCTGCACTGTAAGAGGAACGGGCGCCTACAATCAGACGTTTCTTCGCATTGGTCAGATAGGTAACGATCTGATCCATATCATCCTGACTCAGGTGTGAAGCCCAGTTTTCCAT
>OMFY01000872.1_pt1 | contig 12343 bp, 12 predicted proteins | sample 1645701 | NCBI WGS metagenome assembly OMFY01 (sample SAMEA103958111, study PRJEB25191) | human gut metagenome | biome: human-associated habitat [ENVO:00009003]; feature: intestine environment [ENVO:2100002]; material: feces | place: Germany | collected 2013/2015
GGGGAGCCAATGTTGGTAAATTGGAAGTTTGGGTGAGTGGCTTAAACCAGCAGTTTGCTAAACTGCCGTGCGGGTAACCGTACCAGGAGTTCGAATCTCCTAGCTTCCGCTATTTGAATCTGGCGCTTTCATCTAACGGTTAGGATACATGCCTCTCACGCATGGTATACGGGTTCGATTCCCGTAGGCGCTACAACTTTTGCGATAGCGAGTTTTTAATTGGTATTTGATTGTTGAGGAGGTGATAAGCCTTCTTTTTTTATGTCCTTACCTCGGGTGAGGGAGGATTGTGATGTGTGTGTTTTCAACCCAGTTGCGCCCCGCGTGGTTCCGGTTAATTGCGGAACGGCGTGGGGCGCAACTGGTATGGGCTGGGGGGATGTTTTATTCGGCGTTTGCCTGCATCTTGCGCAGCAGGGCCTGCTCGGTGTTACCGCGGTCAGCTGAATGTTTGAGCACAACGGCGTCAAGGTAGAACACGATTTCTTCTGCCAGATTGGTGATATGATCACCGGTGCGCTCCAGCCGAAGGAATACGCTTTTGAAGTCGATGCAGAATGCGGTTTTGTCGGGGTTGCGGGTGATGTAGTCGGCCAGTACGGTGGTGGAGGCTGCGTTGATTTCGTCTATCAGATTGTCCTTTTCAAACAGGCTGTTGGCCAGCGCGATGTCTTCGGTTTCAAGGGCGCGCTTGGCCGTGTCGAGCATGTCGAGTACGGCTGTGGCCATTTCGATCAGGCGGGAGTCAGCCAGCAGGGTGGGGTCAATGGGTTGTTCTTCCTGCCGGATGATGAAGCGTGCGATGTTTTCGGCAAAGTCGCCGATGCGTTCGAGGTCGGCATTGATTTTGAGCATGGCCACGATAAAACGCATGTCAATGGCTACGGGATTATAGAGAACGAGAAAGTCCTCGATGTCGCAGTCGAGTTTGAGTTCTGATGCGTTGACGCGTTTTTCGCGGATGATTACTTCGCCGGCCTTGTCCTTGTCGGCCGTAGGGAGGGCTTCGCTGATATTCTTCATCTGGTCATATACGAGTGCCCACATGTCGAGCACCTCGTTGCGTATGGCCATGAGTTCGTCTTCTACGAATTTTACCATGGTTGTGCTGTTTTTTTAAGGTGTGGTTTGTGATGGGAGTTGCGCGTGTGGCGCAAGGTGTTTATCCGAAACGTCCGGTGATGTAGTTTTGTGTGGCTTCCTTGGCCGGGTTGGTAAATATTTTTGGAGTGGCGTCATATTCAATGAGCTCGCCCAGATAAAAGAAAGCTGTTTTGTCACTTACGCGGGTGGCCTGCTGCATGTTGTGGGTGACGATGACGATGGTGTAGTCCGTTTTGAGCTCATGTATGAGTTCTTCGACCTTGGCTGTAGAGATGGGGTCGAGGGCGGAGGCGGGTTCGTCCATGAGCAGCACTTCGGGCGATACGGCCATGGCGCGGGCTATGCACAGGCGTTGCTGCTGGCCGCCGCTCAGGGCGTAGGCTGACTTTTTGAGTTTGTCCTTCACCTCGTCCCACAAGGCGGCGCCGCGCAGTGATTTCTCTACGCGTTCGGCAATGAATTTTTCATCCTTTACGCCGTTCACGCGCAGGCCGTAGGCTACGTTCTCATAGATGCTTTTGGGGAACGGGTTGGGGCGCTGGAACACCATGCCGACGTTTTTCCGCAACTCGTCGACGTTGACTGAGCGGTCATAGATGTTGCGGCCGTTAATTTCGATGCTGCCTTCGAGGCGGGCGCCGGGGATGAGGTCGTTCATGCGGTTGAAAAGGCGCAGAAAGGTGGATTTTCCGCAGCCGGAGGGGCCGATAAAGGCCACTACCTCATTGCGCCCGATGGACATGTTGATGTTTTTCAGGGCATGGAACGTGCCGTAGTAAAAGTCAACGTTCCGGGCCTGAATGAGTCCGCTTCCGTCGTTTTGTGGCGTGGGGTTGGTTGTATTCATGATGGTTGTTTTTTTTAGTCGATGGGGATATGGCGCGGGTCAATGCGTTTTGAGTTTGTTCTGGAAGTAGTTGCGCAGGGTGTTGGCCAGCAGGTTCACCAGCAGAATGATGATGATGAGCACAAGGGCCGTACCGTAGGCAATGGGTATTTGTTTTTCCATGTCAGTGCCGCTGGTGGCCAGCACGTACAGGTGATAGGGCAGGGCCATACACTGGTCGAACACGCTTTGCGGCAACTGGGGCAGGAAGTAGGCGGCGCAGGTGAAGAGGATGGGGGCCGTTTCGCCCGACACGCGTCCCAGCGCCAGAATGAGGCCCGTAATGATGTTGGGCATGGCCATGGGCAGAATCACGCGGCGTATGGTTTGCAGCTTGGTGGCGCCCAGCGCCAGACTGCCTTCGCGGAAACTGTCGGGAATGGCTTTGAGTGCCTCTTCCGTGGTGCGGATTACCAGGGGGAGGGCCAGCAGGCCGAGTGTGAGCGATCCGGCCAGAATGCTGTCGCCAAAACCGAAAAAGTTGACGAAGAGCGACATGCCGAACAGTCCGAACACGATGGAGGGAATGCCGGCCAGGTTGTTGGTCATCATGCGGATAAAGCGTACCAGGCGGCCGCTGCGGGCATATTCGTGCATGTAGATGCCGCTCATGATGCCCAGCGGAAAGGCAAATATTGCGCTGCCTGCCATCAGGTAAAACGTGCCTACGATGGCCGGCCAAATGCCGCCGCCTTTCATGCCGTCAGTGGGTGGGGTGGTGATGAAGTCCCAGTTGAGCACGCTGGCTCCTTTAATGATGATAAACGCCAGGATGATGATCAGGATGCCTACGATAACGGCGCTCAGCAGGCGGAACAGGCTGAAGGCTATGCGCTCAGCCAGTATTTTTCCGGCGTGGTTGCCGGCTTGAAGTCTTTTTTCGCTATCCATGATGGGGTGGAGGTGTACGATGATTAATAGGGATGTTCGGGGGGCGGATTATTTCTTGTTGCGTGCGGAGATGTACTCTACACTGCTGTTGATAAGCAGGGTGATGAAAAACAGCACTACGCCCAGCAGAAAGAGCGACTGATAGTGCGGGCCACCTGCGGGCGCCTCGCCCAGCTCGGCCGCGATGGTGGCCGGAATGGTGCGCAGCGGGTCAGTGATGGACAGCGGGATGACGGCCGCGTTGCCCGTTACCATCAGTACGGCCATAGTCTCGCCAAAGGCGCGGCCGATGCCCAGCACTACGGCCGACGTGATGCCCGATGCGGAATAGGGCATCACTACCTTATAGATGGTTTGCCATTTTGAGGCACCCAGCGCCAGGCTGGCCTCTCGCTGAGCGCGCGGACAATTGAGCATGGCGTCCTGGCTGACGGTGATGATGGTGGGCAGGGCCATGATGGCCAGTACCAGCGCGCCGGCCAAACCGCTCTCACCCACCGGCAGGCCAAACACGTCCTGCAGCAGCGGCACGATTACGATCAGACCGAAAAAGCCGTACACCACCGAGGGGATACCGCCCAGCAGCTCGATTACGGGCTTGAGCATTTTGCGCATTTTTTCTGACGCCACCTCTGACAGGTATATGGCTACCGCCAGCCCGAAAGGCAGGGCAAACAGAATGGCGAACACCGTTACCCACACGGTGCCCAGCACGAGCGGCACAAAGCCAAACTGCGGAGCCGGCGTGGCGGTGGGAAACCACTCCTTGCCCAGGAACACCTCGGTCAGACTGATGCGGTGATCCGTCAGGCGCTTGCCTTCAAATCCTTCGTCCACAAAGTTTTCGGGCACGTAGGCTATGATGCCGCGGTTTTCCGTTACCATCTGTTCGATGCAGCGGGTGGCGTGTTCATAGTTGGCGCCCAGCTGTTCCTGGCTGAAGTAGCGGGGCATGTCGTCAAAGCGCAGCAGCATGATGCGCTCGTCCGTTCCGCCCACTTGTTTCCAGTTGGTGATGTCCTCGTCAAAGATTTCCTTGATTTGTCTGGCGTTGAGCTCATCCACCGGGTTCTGCCGGTTAACCACCAGGGCGTAGCCATCTTCAATGGTTTTTTGTGAGAACATGCCGAACCCTTCTGAAAAGAGAAACAGCACAATGAGCAGAATCACCACGCTGGTCAGGAATCCGCTGCACGTGATGATGCCCGTTACGATCTTCTCCAGTAACTTTTTCATAATCCTTTTTCGCATTTTCTGCGGCAAAAGTACGAGGCGCGCGTAACGAACCTGTGTCACTTTTGTTACAATTACGTTACACATGCCCGGACGGCGTGGGCTGCAACACAAATGTAATACCGCTGCAACCGTAATGAAACCCGAAAGCGGTTATTTCGCGGCATAATTTTTTTATCGTACAACTTATGACGAAATCATTCAGCCGATTGGCGGCTCTCATGTTGGCCGCGGCCTTTGCGCTCGGTGCCGCCGCACAGAAAATCAAGGGTAGTGATACTGTGCTGCCCGTGTCGCAGGAGGGTGCCGAAACTTACATGCAGCTTCATCCCGGAGCGCGCGTTACCGTTACGGGTGGCGGCTCGGGTGTGGGCATTTCCGCGCTTCTTGACGGAACCACTGACATCGCCATGGCCTCACGTGCCATCAAATTTGGTGAGCGCATTAAGGTCAGCAAGGCCGGCAAACAGTTGCGCCAGGCCGTGGTGGCGTATGATGCCCTGGCCGTTATCGTGCATCCTGACAATCCTGTCTCACACCTGACGCGCGCCCAGCTTGAGGCCATATTCCGCGGTAAGATTACCAACTGGAACCAGGTGCGTGACCCTTACACCGGCCGGCGCGGACCGGATCTGAAAATCATTGTGTATTCGCGTGAAACCTCGTCGGGCACGTATGAGTTTTTCAAGACCAGTGTGTTGCGTGAAAAAAATTACATGGCCGGCGTGCTCTCCATGCCCGCCACGGGAGCCGTTATCCAGTCAGTGAGCCAAACGCGGGGGGCCATCGGCTACGTAGGCATGGCTTACGTTAATCCGCGCGTGAAGGCGCTTAAGGTGTCGTACGACGGGCGCCGCTTTGTTTATCCCTGCATGGCCACCGGCCGCAACCATCTTTATCCCATCATCCGTGAGCTGTATTATTATTATACGGCTGACCGCGCGGCCGTGGTGGAGCCCTTTATCCGTTTTCTCCTGTCGCCGCGCGGTCAGCAGATTGTCATGAAAAGCGGTTACGTGCCGGTGAGCTAAGCGGCTGCCTGGCCGTCCGCCCGCGGGCAGGCGGGGCGCGAAGGCGACGGTTTGAAAAAAACAAGGTGGCTTGAAAAAAATCCGAGGTCCGACCTCGGATTTTTTTCAAGCCACCTTGTTCGCGCCTCTCAGCCGTGGGGTGGTGTCAGGAGCGGAATTCGTCAGTCAGGAGCAGACGGCGCATGCCCTCGGAGGCGGTGCAGGCCAGGGTGGTGACGGGGCGCGCGGAGTGGGTGTCGACGGGTTTGGGGTCGATAAGGTAGACATGGGCCTCACGCGGCACACTGTATAGCAGCCCTGCGGCGGGATACACGTTGAGCGACGTGCCGATAATCACGAACACGTCAGCCCGCTCGGCCTCGCGGCAGGCCTCGGTCATGCGCGGCACGGGCTCGCCAAAAAACACGATGTACGGCCGCAACAGACTGCCGTCAGCCGCTTTCGTGCCGGGTTCGATATCGGGCCGTTCGGGCGGCAGGCTGACAATGGAGCGGGCATCATCGGGATGGCGTGAGGAGCAGGCTTTCATGAGTTCGCCGTGCAGGTGAATCACGTGGTGTGAGCCTGCCCTCTCGTGCAGGTTATCCACGTTTTGCGTCACCACCGTTACGTCATACCGCGTTTCGAGTTCTGCGATCAGCCGGTGTCCTTCATTGGGCTGCGCCGTGACAAGCTGCCGGCGCAGGCGGTTGTAGAATTCAGTAACCATCGCGGGGTCGGCTTCCCATCCCTCGGGGGTGGCCACCTTTTCAACGGGATACTGCTCCCAGAGTCCGCCCGAGTCGCGGAAGGTGCTGAAGCCGCTTTCGGCGCTCATGCCGGCGCCGGTGAGGAATACGATTTTTTTCATGGCAAAAAGAGGGTGTTAAGCGGGCGTCCGGCAGGCTGTGGTGCGGTCGCCCTCGGACAAAGGTAGGTAAAAAAAACGAGGGCGGCGGCATGACGGGCGGGCTTTTCATTCGGAATTTTTGTGAAATTGTGAGCGGCGGTCCAAAAAAGGAAGGGGCCTCGGGTGGCCCGTTAAATAAAAAGTTGTACTTTTGCGGCGCGTAAAATACACGACAACAGAAACATAATTAAAAACAACGAGAACCAACCGATATGGACAAATTAAGTTATGCGTTGGGCATGGCCATCGGCCACCAACTGAAAGATTTGTGTCTGGAACATCTGGAAGTGGCCGACTTTGCCGCCGCCGTGAGTGATGTTCTGGCAGGTAAGCAACCGCAGCTGGGCGACCAGGAGGCACAGCAGATTGTGCAGCAGGGTCTGGCCGAGTGTGAGCGCCGCCAGCAGGAAGCGCGCGAAAAGGCCGGCGCCGTATGCCGTCAGGAGGGCGAAGCCTTTTTGACAGCCAACGGCAAGAAGGAGGGCGTAATGACCCTGCCCAGCGGATTGCAGTATGAGGTGATTAACGAAGGCACGGGCCGCAAACCCAAGGCTACCGACCAGGTGAAGTGTCACTACGAGGGTACGCTGATTGACGGCACGGTGTTCGACTCTTCCTACCGCCGCAACGAGCCGGCCACCTTCCCGCTCAACAGCGTAATCAAGGGTTGGACCGAGGGCCTGCAGCTCATGAGCGAGGGCGCCAAGTACCGCTTCTACATTCCCTATCAGCTGGCCTACGGCGCAGCAGGTGCCGGCGCTTCGATTCCGCCCTATGCGGCGCTGATATTCGACGTGGAGCTGATTGAGGTAATCTGATCCGGCCCCGGAGTGTATGAAAAAATAAATTAGAGCAAACAAGAATAACTTTATCAATAGAAATGAAAAAACTGATTTTTGCAGCCATTGCTGCCGTTACATTGCTGAGTGCATGTAACAACGGAGTGCCTAAGGCCAAACTGAAAACCGACGTTGACTCCCTGAGCTACGAAATGGGACTGGCCAGCTCACAGGGTCTGAAAGAAATTATCAGCCAGCAGTATAACGTGGACACCGCCTACATCGACGAATTCCTGAAAGGTGTGAAGGAAGGTGCCCTGGCCGGCGACGACAAGAAAAAGGCTGCTTATCTGGTAGGTATCCAGATTGGCCAGCAAATCAGCCAGCAGATGGTTCGCGGTACGGAGCAGCAGATTTTTGGCGACGACTCTACCCGTCACCTGAGCGTGAAGAACGTATTGGCCGGATTCATTGCCGGTGTGAAGAACAAGGACATCATCAAGGTAAACGGTCAGCAGATGACTCCCGAAATGGCCTTCGAACTGGTGAACAAGAAGATGGAACAGATGCGTAGCGAGCAGATGGAAAAACGCTTCTCAAAGGAAAAGAAGGCCGGTGAGGACTACGTGAAGAAGTATGCCAAGCAGGCCGGCGTGAAGACGCTGCAGGGCGGTGTGCTCTATCGTGTGATTACCGAGGGCAACGGCCCGTTGGCCAAGGCTACCGATACGGTAAAGGTAACCTACGAGGGACGTCTGGCCGACGGCAAGGTGTTTGATTCAACCGACCAGCACGGAGGCACACCGGTTGAAATGGTTCCGCAGGGCGTGATTCCCGGTATGGGCGTAGCGCTGACCCACATGCCCAAAGGCTCAACATGGGAAATCTGTATTCCCGCCGAAATGGCTTATGGCAGCCAGAACAACCCGGTAATTCCGCCTTTCTCACCGCTGGTGTTCAAGGTAACTTTGGTTGACATTAAATAATCAATAACGGGGAGACAACGCAATGAAAGCAAAATCGTTGATGATTGTGGCGCTGGCCGCCTTCTGCTGCCTGGGCACGCAGGCCCGCAGCAAGAAAAAATCGACCGTGAAGCCGGTGGTGGCTGCCGCTGCTGACGTGAAACCCGTGCCGGCCGACTCCTTCAGCTACGCCATGGGTGTGGCGCAGGGACAGTCGCTCAAGCAGTATATCGTTCAGCGCGAAGGCGTAGATACCACTTATATGGCAGAATTCATCAAGGGCCTGAACGCTCAGGTCAGCGAGGCCGAGGTGAAGAAACAGGTGGCCTATACGGCCGGACTGCGCATCCAGCAGATGAACCGCGAGCAGGTGCTGCCGCAGGTGAACAAGCAGGTGACCGGCAAGGCCGACACCACCTTTCTGCAGCTGGACAAGCTCAATGAGGGCCTGACGCAGGTGCTTAACGGCCAAAAGGGTGCCCTGACGCAGGAAGAGGCCCTGAAGCTGCTGGAGCGCCAGAGCGAGTATTTCATGAATACCCTGAAGATGGCTAACGCCGACTACCTGACCAAGAACGCCAAGAACAAGGGCGTAAAGACGGAGAAAAACGGCTTGCAGTACAAGGTGCTGACCAAAGGCAACGGCGCTCTGCCCACCGATACGGCCGAGGTGGAGGTGAACTACGAGGGCCGACTGATTGACGGTACGGTGTTCGACTCGTCGTACAAGCGCGGCAAGGCTGCCACGTTCAAGGTGAACCAGGTAATCAAGGGCTGGCAGCAGGCCCTGAAGATGATGCCTGTGGGCTCTACGTGGGAGCTTTACATTCCCTACGACCTGGCCTACGGCGAACGCGGCACACGCGACATCCCGCCTTACTCCACCCTGATATTCAAGGTTGAGCTGCTGGGCATCAAGGACGCCAAGGCCGCTGAGGCCAAGACGGCTGAGCCTGCCGGAACTGCCCAGACCAAGTAAGGGTATACCGATATAAAGAGAAAACAAAAACGGAGCTGTCTGCCATGCGCCATATCCGAAGGCGCGCTGAGGGGGACGGCTCCGCTTTTTTTGTTTGCCGGCCTGATGATTGGCGGAATTGTGGCGGGCTTCGGGACACCGGCTATTCAATATTTATTTGTATATTTGCGGCCGGAACAAATTATTACGACTCTAAAACCGAAAAGAGATATGAATCAGTCGCTTCCTCCCGTTACGAAAAACCTGCTCATCATCAACGTCCTGGTGTATTTGGGCACACTCGTGGCCACGCGCTATGGCATCTGGCTCGAGGGGATGCTGGGGCTGCACTTTGTGTGGTCGCCCTATTTCAAAATTTACCAGTTGCTGACCTACATGTTTGTGCATGCGGGGTTCTGGCATCTGTTTTTCAACATGTTCTCACTGTGGATGTTCGGGCGCATCATCGAGATGGCCTGGGGCTCGCGGCGCTTCCTTCTGTTTTACATGGTGTGCGGCATAGGTGCCGGCCTCTCGCAGGAGGTGTTCCAGTTCGTGCAGCTTTACAGCGGATTTTTGGGCGCGCTGGCGCCTACGGTGGGCGCTTCGGGCGCCATTTACGGCATTTTGCTGGCCTTTGGCATGACGTTTCCCAATGAGCGCATCATGCTGCTCATTCCGCCCATCCCGATGAAGGCCAAATACTTTGTATTCCTGTTTGCGGCCATCGAGCTGTTTTCGGCCCTGAGCGACAGCGGCGGCAACGTGGCCCACTGCGCCCATCTGGGCGGTATGCTCTTCGGGTGGCTGCTCATTCTGTACTGGCGGCGCAACAACCGCCGGCGCAATGGCGGCGGCTTTAACGGCTGGGACGAGTGGGCCGGACGCAAGGAAAGCTGGCGCGACCGTTTCCGCAAGCGCTTTACGGCAGCAGCCCGCCAGCATGTGGGCCGCAAGACGCAGAGCCGGCGTCAGGCTGACATTCTGGAAAAAATCAAACGCTCGGGCTACGAGAGCCTGACTGAGGAGGAGAAGCGCGACCTTTTCCGCAACAGCCAGTCGTAGTCAACTTCCCTCATCCGGAGGAGCGGCGTCGGAAAAGAGCGGGCGGCGTATCCTTGAAAAGAATCTGACTTACACTTATTCTCAACATTTTGCGACAAACATCTTCTTCTTCCCAGCGTGGCGGCAGCCGCAGCGGTCAGGGTAGCCGCAGGCGGCGTCGCAGCAAGAAGGGCGGCGTATATACCTTTTACTCGCGCCTGGTGGCCGGCTGTGCGCTGGCCGTTGTGGCGTTGTTGTGGGTGTCGGCCGCCAGTGTCCACGTGCATCCCGACGGGCTGGGCATTCTGGCCTGGATGGGCCTGATGTTTCCGGCTTTTCTGGCCGGGGTGGTGTGTATGTTGGTGTTTACGCTGCTGCTGTGCCGGCAGCGCGTGTGGATTCCCATCGTAGGGTTGCTGGGGTGCTGCCTGACCATCCGGCAGTACGTGCCCGTCAATCTGCCGTCACCGGCACCGAAGCAGAGCCTGAAACTCATGTCCTTTAACGTGATGGGCTATAATCCTAAGGAAAAGGATGCCGACGGACGGACGTCGATGCTGCGCTACCTTTCGCGCTCGGGGGCCGACATTATCTGTGCACAGGAGGCCGCGCTCAGCGTGAAGCTCTGGAAGGAGAGTCACGGCGACCCGTTTGTGCGCACGCTGCCCTATTGCGACACGGTGCAGATTGTGGGGCCGGGCGGCTCGAACGGACTGACCGTGTTTTCGCGCTATCCCATTGTGGGCAAGCGCAAGCTGTGCAGCTCCGCCACCAACGGTGCGGCCCTTTTCAAGATACTTATCGGAAAGGGTGACACGCTCAACGTCATCAACTGTCATTTTGAGAGCAATCACCTTTCGGCCGAGGAGCGCTCGGCCTATCGCGAGATGGTGCATCAGCCCGGCCGTCAGGAACTGAAGGAAGGCGAGCGGGAGCATCTGAGTATTGTACGCAAGTTTTCGCAGTCGGCCGTGGAGCGTGCCCGGCAGGCCGACTCGGTGGCAAGTTACGTGGCGCGGCATCCTGAACGCAGTTTCGTGGTATGCGGCGACTTCAACGATACGCCCGTTTCCTACAGCCGTCACCGCATCGCGCAGGTGCTGGACGATGCCTACGAACAGACGGGAAACGGCATCGGCCGCTCGTTTAACCGCGACGCCATCTACGTGCGTATTGACCACCTCTTTGTTTCGCCCGAATGGCGCGTGTTTTCCTGCCGCATAGACCGCTCTTCGGGCCAGCTTTCCGACCATTATCCCATTACCTGCCATATCAAACGCCGTTCCGCGCAGCAGTAGGCGCGGCGTGCTGTTCCGGCGGCATGATGAAACCAAGGCGGCACTTTGGTGAAAACAAGGTGGCTTCTCGGAAAAACAAGGTCGGACCTTATTTTGTCAAGGTCCGACCTTGTTTTGGCGTGGTGGCCGGGCGGCGCATCGGCGTTTGTCGTGCGCCGCTGTCGGTCGGTGGTTTCATGCCGCATGTGCGCTCACCGCGCAGCCTTTTGTGAGCGCCGTTATGCCGCCGCGCGGCAGCAGGCCGCTTGTCAGGGTGGATCATACAACAGCCCCGCCGCACAGGCATCGTGCGGCAGGGCTGTTTTGGGGCAGGGAGCGGGTGGCTACGGCTCAGTCGTTGCCGAAGGCATCGGCCCACACGCGGCGCGCCACGCTGACGCAGTCGCCCTCAGGCGCGGCGGAGTAGGGCTGGTGTTGCAGCGTCCAGGCCTCGTCCATGGCGTAAAAGTCGGGGCGCGGCATGTTCGGCTCGTTCCAGTGCTGCAGCCTGAGGTTGAACCAGGTGCGCCAGCGCGGGGCGTAAAAGTCACGCAGCAGGCCGTTCCATTCGCGGTGCGCATAGTCGCGCAGGCCGCCCTGTTCGGCGGCGGCGCGGTTGCCCCACGTGGTGATTTGTACGCGCGCGTTCCATTCCAGCCAGTCGCGTTCGGCCGCATCGGCGCCCAGGGCGCGGGCGCGGCTGAGCCACGTGCCCACGCGGAATTCCGGCCGGGTGGCCAGCAGCTCGTCCTGCACAGCCTTTACAAAGGCCTCGCAGTCGCGCGGGAAGAGCTTTACCGTCTCCTCCGTCGCCTTGTTGGAGCCCAGCAGACCATACTGAGGGTTGAAGCCGCTGCCGTTTACGGGAGCGTTCAGGATTTCGTCCAGTGTCAGGACTTTTTCCCCGCCTGCGGCCAGGATACGACGTTTGGAACGTGCTCTTGTGTGGATATCGCAGCACAGTACGTTCTTTGTGAATTTCACGATTGCTTCGGGATGGTTTGCGAATACGATTTCAGCTTCTGCGCCTTCTTCTTTGATCAGGTCAGCATAGTATTCAACGTAGTCCACGCCTGTGAAGGGGTGTTTGATATAACCGAAAATACGGCGGTAGTCTTCCAGTGTCAGCACGTCTGTGTAAGGATTTACGCCGCTGTCATCCAGCAGATCCATGTCGAACAGGTGGTTGCCAACTTCGTCGGAAGGATAGCTCAGCATCAGAACAACTTTTTTCGCGCCTTTTGCGATACCGCGCAGGCAGATTGCGAAACGGTTTCTGCTCAGGA
>OMFY01000879.1_pt1 | contig 12199 bp, 13 predicted proteins | sample 1645701 | NCBI WGS metagenome assembly OMFY01 (sample SAMEA103958111, study PRJEB25191) | human gut metagenome | biome: human-associated habitat [ENVO:00009003]; feature: intestine environment [ENVO:2100002]; material: feces | place: Germany | collected 2013/2015
ATATTTATATATTAAAAATTTCGGACAAAATCTAATGGATTTATTGATTGTCCATTTTTATGAATTCCAAAATGCAAATGTGGTCCAGTAGTCATTACTTTTCCATTTTTACCTATTCCCGCAGTATTCCCACTTTTTGCTATAACTTGTCCAGAATTCACATAATCACCTACTTTTACATCATAAGAGTTCAAATGTCCATAAAAACTATGAATATTGTTGCCGTGATCTATTTCAATATACTTCCCATAACCATTATACCATTGAGACATAACAACCTTACCACTTGTTGTTGCTTTTACTGGAGTATTAATAGGTACTCCTATATCTACACCATCATGAAATTTCTTAGTTCCATAGGTAGGATGAGTTCTCCAACCATATGGACTTGTAATAGGGCCATTTACAGGCATTACTTTTTGGGATTGTGGCGGATTTTTAGGTGGTGGAGTTGGCTGTGGCGATTTTTGTGAAGGTTGTGGATTTGGATTTTGAGATGGAGGTTCATTTCCACCTTCTTCACTTCCGTCTTCGCTATTTTCATCATCCTCTATTGCAATATCAGAATCCTCAATAACCACAACAGTACACCTGCAATTCGGATGAGGACGCTCGGGAACTTCATCATAGAATTCAAATTCTTTACCATCCAAAGCGCTGCACTCATCACATGTATTTTCTCCGTTTTCTGAATGCCATACATATTTATTATAACTTATACCGCCTTTCAATACGACATTTTCAATATTTGATTTTTCTTCCTCTGCCTCTTTTTCATATTCATTTTCTTTCAACGCTTTGTAACGGTACAAAGATTTTCCGATATTCTGCAAGTCTGTATATTTTTTTAGGATTTTATTTCTATCTTTGTTACTAAAAACCGGGTTAGACTGATTTTTGAGTAAATTTTCCTGACCGGCAGATAAGCTATCGAAAACTTCTTCCAAGTCTTTTCCGCTGCGTAATTTTTGTAAAATTTTGTTTTTCAAATTTGCCATTTATATTTCTCCTTTTTCTATATTTATAAATTAGCATTGATTAATATGATAATACCATCATTTTTCATATTTGTCAACATTGTTGATTTTTATTCTTGTTATGCTATCATTTATATCGGAGTAAATATGAATAAACAACAACAATTAATAAAATTCGGCACTGTTCTAAAAACACGACGACAAGCCTTAAAACTCAGCTTACGTGAAGTTGAAAAACTATCTGACGTGAGTGCCGCTCTAATTACTAAACTTGAAAACGGTAAAATGCCTAATTTTCCTAAAGCTATCACAATAAAACAATTAAGTGATGCTTTAAAATTCAATGATGAATTATTTATACTTGCGGATATTTTGTTTGAACCTAAACAAATCAAAGAGCCCGAAAACTCGTTTGAAGACGAGTTAAGGAAATTACTTGCAACAAAAACTACTCTCAATTCTGAAAATATTACTCAAGTATTATATTTTGTTTTGGGTTTAGAAAAATTACAACGAATAGAAAATTTGTAATGCTTCTAAAACATATTTTTTTATTTTATCAAGCTCAAGTATAACCATAAGTATAAAATTATTAAAATAATATCATAAAAGTTAACATAATATTTAACTTTTTATCTTTTGCGATAGTATTAAATTGTACAATATTTTATTCATATTGTTAATGAGATAGGAGAAGTAGTTTAACAGGTGATGAATTTATCGAACTACAGGAGGAAGCTCCCAAGAAGCGCCGGAGACAAAAAACCCGAGAATCCTTTGTGTGTTTCATCTCATTTTACGAATCTATTAAATTAATGCCGGAACGGCTCCATTTAAGAGCATTCAGAGTATTGATGGATTATGCATTCTATCAGAAGGAACCGCCTACAAAGACACCAACACGTATTATGCAATCTTTCGTCAGTTGGCGGAAGCAGGTGGATGTGAACTCGCAAAAATATGATAGGAAAGTCGAGAGTAATTGGGGCGGGAAAGATGGTGACGAGAAAGCGGATAATGACGGGACTTAAAACATCCCGTCTTATTTCTCAGAGCAATAACCGGACTGGAAACATACAAGAAACAGGCAGCAAATCAATACACAACACACTGAATAACAAAATCATATCCAAAACCATCGGATAAAATGATAATTTCAAACGCAATGAACCAAAACAATAAACTCACACTCTCAAGGACAAACACCGTTGTTAGGATTCCTGAAGACATAGTTGGGCCTCAAGTTTCGCTCTTTGCAAACGTAGTTAGCACAATCCCTGTCGCAACGGTCGATTTATGGACATTTTTATTAACAGCCTCCTACCAAAATATAGTAGACGAATATCGAGGCACTAAAGATCCGGACATACGCGCCAAAATCAAGAAATTCGAGATACCGTGCGTAACCGTTGCCGGGGTATTCGACACCCGCGCCAAAAAGAGGCTTCATCATCTTCATAGCAGCTATATCTGCATCGACATTGATGGGAAACAGAATCCCCGTGTAAAAGGGCGATGGAACTTGGTCAAAAATATGTTGAAAGAAAGAATCAGCAGTTTATGCTATGCTGGGCTATCTGTTGGAGGCGATGGATTATGCTGCATCTTTCGAATAGCTTATCCTGAACGCCATAAAGCTCACTTTTATGCTCTCGTGGACGAAATACAAGAACGGACGCCACTAATCGTCGATGAAAGTGGCAGCGATGTCGTAAGGCTGCGTGTGGCCAGCTATGACCCTCATCCCTATTTCAACCCTGATGCTCCTCCGTACTTGTATTACAAGCCGAACAAATACAGTGCGCCGCGCAGGGTGAAGAAGGCTCGAAACGCCGAAATGGATGTAATCACAAAACAACGGGCATATTCACTAATAAAAATAATTCAGAAAAAACAGATTGATATCACTGTTGGACGTGCCGTCTGGAAATCCATCGGACAAGCTCTCGCCAGTGAATTTGGGCCCGAAGAAGGGTTACGACTTTTCCACTTGGTAAGTAAATGGCATCCCGATTACGATCCTACTGAATGCAATGAAATGTTTGACTGGTGTATCAAAAATCACGATGATGTGGATATAGCCACTTTCTTTTATCATTGTCAAAGGTATAATATAACTTTCAAATAACCCCATCGTGCCGCGAGTGAAGCCGGAGCCTTCGAAGGCTCCGGCTTTTTTATTATATCTGCATCCCTGCGTAGATAATACCCGAAAGCATGTTTGGCGAAATTTGCACAACAAGGCCCCGATGGGTGTCGTCAATTGCGAAATATTTTTTTACCTTTGTCTTGTCGCGCAAGCGGCGTATATTGGTGAAAGTGTTTCGATTTAACCTCGAATAGGAATCTGGAAAATTCAATTTGCTGAGGGTAAACGACGACACTCATCACTTGTATTGGTATGCGAGATCATAATCCCCATACTATACAGGTGTGGGGTCTTGTGTCAGTTTATTTCAGCAAAGGTATTCCAGAACCTCTATTCGAATAAACCGGGCAGCTCCACACTTTCTTTTTGTAATCATGCCAAGTCGGGGCTGGGTGGCAACAATGTTTACTACCATGCCTAAAACTACCGTACACACGATCTTGCAAGAAATTGGCATTCGCGCATTACGCGAGTATATCTACAAGCACCTCCCTGCACCGGATTTCCACTCGCACGATTTCACAAGGAACTTCGAACGTCATTTTACAACCCAGTATATTCAAATGCAGGGGCTATATGCACGTAAGAGCACAATTGAAGCACGGAATATGACAATATCTTCCGAAATCGGAAAATTCCTTGGTCGGAATAGTGATTTGTTACAAATTGAGAAAGGTCCCAAGCGCATATCTATCAATATGAATGGCAAAAAGTCTCCGGCTCGTATATGGCATAAAACTTCGCAATTATGAAACGTCTACTTTTACTTACAATCCTAATCGGCTTACTGTTCACCAGCCCTAACAGTTTCGCCCAATCATCCAAACCCAAACGCGCCACCATTAAATACGAGAATGGCGTCAAATATGTCGGAGAAATCCGGAAAGGCAGTCCCAAGAAATATTCAGAATACGCTCTGATTCAAAAAATTTTCATCGGAAGGAAGAAGCTCAAACATGGCAAGGGCATTATGTATTTTGCCAACGGGGATCAACTCGACGGAGAATGGTATAACGATCAATGTAAACGCGGAACTTACAAATTTGCCTACGGAGATATTTTTGAAGGAGAAATTAGCGAGAGTTCCATCCAAAATGGAAAGATGATTTTTTCTTCCGGCCTTGGAACGATGATATTTGCCTCCGAGGGAGATATTACGCTGGGATATAAGATATGGCACTACCCGGCTAATTGCAGTTTTACAGGAACAATCAAAGATAAAAAACCTTATACAGGCACTTTTGATTGCACATTAACAACGAAAGATGGGGATAGTTTTACTGGAAGGCTATCCGACGGGCACTTCGGGTACGGTAAAATCGAATATGCCAGTGGCGACACATTCGAGGGAAATTTCATATCCGACACTCCGTCAAGCGGCAAATATCGCTACGCAAGCATCACGGAAATAACAAGAGCTAATCACAAATGGGAAATTCCAGCCGGATGCGTTTTTGAGGGTAATATCGTCCCATTTACAGGAACAGTCAACATGGAAATTACCAATGCGGATGGAGATAAGTTTGTTGGAAAACTCAATAATGGCGCACCGGACGAGGGAACAATGGTTTTTGCCGCCACAGGACATACCGAAACGGGAAAATGGAAAGACGGATTATCTCCAAAGGAATATGAAATCAAACTAAAAGCTGAAACAAAGGCTTGGCTGGATGCACAACGGAAAGCCCGAGAGGCGCGACAACAAAAAGAGGAACAAGCAAAGGTTCAAAAGCTCGCCCAAGAGAAACAGAAACAACAAAAAGAGGAGCAACGAAAAAAATCTCTGATTCAAAAATATGGTCAACGATACGGCTCGCTTATTTATCAAGGAAAACTCGAACTCGGCATGACCCAACAAATGTGTCAGGAGGTAATTGACATAAAATCATACGATATAGGAAAAAACATGCGATCCGGGCATAGGGTTGAAACATGGACTTTCAATAAGGACAAACAAGACATGCAAGTCGCCGCAGCGATGACGCAACTTTCCGGCGAAGAAGCAATGGCTTTAACCTTACTGATGGGATTTGCCGACAGCGTAGGTGCATCAACGCCCAAATACTCTATTTTAGTTTTCACCGACGGGAAATTGACAAGCCTTTATTAACCAAATACCATGAAACGAATAATCATCTCTCTGCTGTGTATAATAACGGTTCTATGCGGATATTTTTTAATTCACAAAAAAACCGCATTTATCAATACGAGAACGGAAACAAACTCCACACAGCAGCCGTCAGCCCCTTCACCGTTAGAACAACTGAAAACCCAATTCAAACAGCCGTTTAAAGGGCGTGTTTTTCAGGAATTGGTGAGCATGAGCGGATCCCTTAACAGCATTTTATATTGTGACACATTAGATGTTGCACAAAGAGCAAGTATCCTATCAAAAATAACGAATAAGCCTTATTCAGAAATGAATGCTTTGGTTTCGGAGGTAGATCGTTGTATCTCGGAATGCTGTGATTCTCCATGCTTTGCCGCCATACAAGATTCTATTATCTATTCCTACACCGACGAAACTCTCGATGTATACTGGTATTACAAAGTTCAAGGACAAGATTCAGTCTTAATGTTCAATATGGCTGAATATAAAAAAGATTACCCGGAATTATATTTTCTCGAAGACCTTACAACCGATGCAAGCATGTTGGATTGGGAAGCTATGACAACTGCATTTGTAGCATCAGCACGGCAATCCTCCCAACTGGACAACTCAATATACAAAGCGACCTTTGAACAGATCTACGCAATGGGATTTATTGTCGGATTAAACGATGGAGATTGTACCGCACAACAATTTTTCAAGCATGCAAAACAAACGGCGGGTATGACACCCCAAGAAATTTTAACCGAGAACTACCAAAACGACCTTCCGGAAATGGACACTTTCGGTCTAATTAAACAAATACATGATCCTCAAGAATTTTATGATTTAATAACTGGCGATCAAAAGGATTTCGGATTCTATTTTATGCTGAAAGGATATGAAGCTGCAATCCGCGTGTTAGGATGTGATGACTTAATCCGAAAGAAATACAATAACAACCAACAAAGAATAGTTCAAAAATGCCGCGAATTATACTCCACAGCGTATTCTTCGTCTTGTAAAGAATAAACTTAACGTACTGCATAATTACTAACTTGCATTATTATGGGACTAATTGTATCTATAACTTTAGTATTAGGCCTCATATTTTATTGGGAAGGCCGCCGATTATATAAAGAGACTGAAGAACATTCGAAACTACAAAGAATTGCAATCACGATAAAATTGGGAGGCATAAGCTATCTCAAATCACTCTTTATGCTTGCATGCCTAATAGCACCCGCTGTTATTATGTACTTAATAGGAGATGCTATTAAAGACCTTTATGATTTTTCAAAAGATTTCAAGGAAAACCCCTCTTTAACGGACCTTATCGACTCAATCAATCATCTACTTCTCTCTATTGGGGCAGGACTCGCCATTGGAATAGCCGTAACTGCTTTTTGTTTAGGATTGTTAATCATCTATCGCACCCGAAAATTGGAGAAAGACGAATAAATTAACCTTCCATGGAAGAAACCACACCAACCTTTATACAGGAATATTTCGGTGAATACGGTATTATGGGGTCAATTATCGTGATTCTGTTGTTCATCATAGGATTTTTGTACTTAAGACAGAAATATCCAAAAATGACTTTAACAAAAGAAGCCCCGGAAGAAACCCCTGCCGAAGAACCGGAACCAGAACCTCTTTTGATTCATTGCCCGGCTTGCGGCACTGAAGTTTCCCGCTATGCTCCGGCATGCCTTAAATGTGGACATCCGATATGCCCGACCGAATCAACACACAATGAAACCATTATCAATGTCCAACCGGAGAAGAAAGAAGACCGAGGCGGTTGTTTATGGTCTTTATTGGGACTAATCGTGCTAATAGTGGCTTCTATCTTCTTTAATTTCATCGGCTATTTCATTGCGCTCATTATTTTAGCTCTTTGCAGGGTATTCAGTGCAGGTGAGGCTATTTTTCTATTTATCGTAGGCTTAATTCTCACATTATTACTACCCATTCTCGGAATCATATCTTTAGGAGCATTATTTTTATCATAAAGAAATTAACGAACCTTAAACAAACAATCATGAAAAAAATTATTTTAATCCTTGTGGGGCTGGCATTGTGCCTCACTGTAGCAGCGCAAGAAAAGGCAAAAACTACGAATGTGCAGGGATATGCTTTGGCAATTGACAATGCGTTTTATTCTTTCAAAGAAAGTACGAAAGCAATCACCGATCAAAATTCTCGGAGGGGATTCGATATGCAGTTCTTCTTCACCCAAAAAGCAGATTATCCTATTATGGGAATAGCCAACATTGCTGGAGCAGGTATGCTTTTCACTGTCCGAAATACGAAGATCGCAAAGGAATATTCAGCAAATAGCACTGTCGTATTAGAATGTATTGGTTTGGACAACACGAGCCCGTTTAATATTATATTTGACTTCGGAGACAGTGCCGAAGATTTCTGTTATCCATGGAGCTTCACGCTGAAAGCTTCTGATATGATGGTAACAGCAAGTTTCCGAGACAAAGATGGAATAAAACTGGTTTCAGAAGACCCCGACTATAAAGAAGTATTTAAGGTATTGCAAGCCAAATACAAAGAACATTACAATATTAAATAATCTTGCATAATTCATCATAATTTTCCCTTCGTATATAATTTCGGTCTCGGATAAAGCACATAGTTATAAGTTGTTATCCAAATCCTTTCCGAATCTTTATCCCGACCATTCTTAGTTGTCCCGACCTGCCGCAACCCGGCAGGTCGCTTTGTTAAATCCCGACAGAAGATACTGCGACGCGATTTCGGCCCATGTAGTCGCACTCTCGATAAAATTCATTAACCGCCTGTTTCGAGCCAATGTATAGGGCTTAAATAAGCAAGCCGCAATGATGGTCTCCAGTACATATCGGCTGAATCGACCTGCGTATTCACAGCCGGAATGTATTACCCAAAAACAAAATCACATGAAAAACAAAGAAGAAATCAGGCTCTACCTCGACACCCAATTCAGCGCATCGGAAGACGACATGGTGCAAATCGTCCGGAACGATTTCGACCGCATTTTGAATAGCGCGGCATCTTGCGCCCTAATTACGGTCGAGGGTACAATGCCCATCTTGGCGGAACAACTCCGCACCGAATTGGAAGCCCGGCACATCGAAGCCGACCTCGACGTGATTGTAAAAGTAAGCTATCATCCTGTATCGGAGATTAGTTTCGACGACCTATGCAGCCTCTTAACCGTCATCCACGAATTTGCCCCGCAGGTAAATATCGTCTGGGGTTGCGGCACGGATGCAAAACTGGCTGAAACCGACATTTCGATTCTGTTGCTGATCGGGACATCGGCGGAGTAAAATTTGCATGACCTGCCAAAACATATTGGCAGGTCATTTTTCATTGCACCATAAGGTAATTTATAGCTAAAAAGAACAAAATATCTAACTTATTATTCAGTTGCAAAAAAACTTTCAGTTTGGCATATCCTCAATTCTATTTAAATTTTTCAATTCTTCCGGCACAATAATATTCATCTTAAAAGCATTAATATTCGAATGATTACAATATTTATCATAAAGATTTTTGATTACAAAAAGATCAAAAACTCCCAATATAAATGCCCCAATTAATGATATTGACTTCTTTTGGAGAAAACAATCTATTCCTTCGGTAGATGGCAATACTAAATAGCAAGCAAGACACACCAATAAAATAACAGTTATTCCACCAACCCAATACCATGTTTTCAAACGCCATTTACAAATTTGTTTCTTTATATAGTCATTTCTATCCCGTTCTCTATTCTCATTTATTAATTTAAACCGTTTACGCTTCTCGACTTCAATATCAGACGGTTTCGATGACAGTCGTTCTAATTTTTTCAAAACATCTTCAAACCGAGCAATGCGCTTATCATCCTCTTGTTTTTGTTTGTCAGCCTCTTCTTTCAATTTTTGAACAAACTGTTTACTATCTGACTCTGCAATTTCATTTAATTCCTCAATATTTTTGAGTTGATGAGTTGTAATACGTGTCGCAATCCGCAGAATGTCTTTGTCTGATATTGAGGCATCTTTGTATTTCTGAATATTATCATCCAACTCTTTTATAATGGATGCTTGCGGTAAAGATGAATTTAGAGTACATGATATCAAAGCATTCAAATTCGTATCAACAACGCCATCTGTCAAATCGCCATTTCCAATATCTGGTTTAATAAACCATAACACACATAATAATTCGTCAGCTCTAATTATTTCTGGCTGATACCCTCTTAACTTATAGCCTACATAATCTGAGTTATCATGATTTATAGCATTATTTACAAACCAACAATTTACATCCTCAAAATATTTTATTTTCTTTTTACCACGCTTCTCTCGCACATAATACAATGCCATAATATCGTGTAATGCTGCAAAATCAGTATTTCTGATCTTCTTAAATTCTGCATATTCCGTACTACTTTTAGCCAAATTCTGATATTTAACAGTGTATGGAATTTGAAGAATACTATATTCATCAACTAAAATATTCTCCAGATTATCAGCAATTCGCTCTAAGTCATTTCTATTAAGGTTGCGGCGTTCACATGCTTTATAAATATCTTCTGGATTAATGAGTTTAGGAAGAAACGATTTATCAAAATATTCGGCTTTTTTCAATAATAAATCTGTCGTTTCTTTGATTGTTTCTTTCAAAACACGCAAGGAATACCCGAAACTTGATGCTATTTTCAATAATTGTCGGCAAGTAGTAGTAGACTCTGGAGTATTAAGATCAAGTAAACTAACTATAAAATTCGTGTCTAATAAAAGCTCTACATCAGACATCATTTTATCTTGGGGTTCATATTCAGAAAGATAGCAAGATAAAATAGAGCCTAAATAAATTTTTCGAATTACCTCGTAGCAACCGGGGATATTTCTGAAATATTCCACAAATTGGGCCTCTATAGAAAATTTACTCCCATTTACACTATAATCTCGATTTGCAAGATAATTCGATATTTTGAGTTTATTCAGATTTACAAAATCAAATATTGTATTGTATGAATCTTTTTTAACATCATTAATATCGCAAAACTGCTTAAACATCGTTTGCACCAATTCGACTTGTTGACGATTGGTTTCATAGATATCATTAAACTCTTCAAATGAATAATTCTTAATCCAAAAACTACCATCTCGATATACTTGTAGTTTTAGTTCTTCAGAAGTATTGATTTCTTGTCCGATTTTTAATAAAATCTTTTCTAAAACAGCAGGAGGAAAATCCAAACCAAAGTATTGGCAAATCCACGTAGATATTTCAGTTATAGACGCGCCTTTATAAACACCAGATTGAGTTATTAATTTATATAACGCATATTTTACTATCGGGACAAATATCTCAACAGAGCTATTCACAAAATTGCCCGAATTCCGGATTTGAGCCAAAAGACTATAAGTAATAACCTTGCTTGCTTCCATAATACAAAAGAATTTTCCTCTAAAATATTCCAATCAGCAGTTGAACTGCTGTGATTTATAAGTTTAACCGAGGTCATTTAAGCCTCGGAATTAGTTGTAAATATTTGAAAATTAAGGGATGGAAATACTTGTAAAATCCTTGGAAATCAGTAACTTAAAGTAAAAAATACCCCTATTTTTTGCTTGTTATGATTCCCAAGGACAAAGAGTATAGACTAATAAAAATCTATATGTATATCTGCGATATGTACGAACAAAGCCTCAAATACCATTGCCAAAGATACAGCAATAATTCGAAACCGTTGTTCTCCGACGAGGAAATCCTTACGATTTATTTCTTTGTCGGTCATGAGCAGAAGTACACCCTCATCAAGGATATTCACAACTTCGCTAAAGAGTACTTGCGCGACTGGTTCCCGAACCTGGTGTCCTATCAGACATTCAATTACCGTCTCAACAGGATGGCCGGTGCTGTTAGGGAACTGTCCTCGCAGTTATTAAGGATGTTCAGGCCTTCTGACTGTCAGGATGATACCGTGATTGTTGACTCGATGCCGATAATCACATGCTGCGGAAGAAACCGTACAGGCAAGGTCGCCAGAGATATCGCTGACAAAGGATACTGTTCCACCAAGAACCTGTACTATCATGGACTAAAGCTTCACATGGTAGGATATCGCAGGAAAGGGCATCTTCCTCATCCGTGCCAGATAGCGCTCTCTCCTGCCTCCGAGAATGACCTGAAGGTCTTCCAGAGCGAATGCATGCCGGATCTTTTCAACAAGAAGATCTTCGCTGACAAGATATACCGAAGCAATGACTACTGGGAGCAGGAAAGACGCGATAAGGCCAATGAGTTCTACGCTCCCGTCAAGTCAATCAAAGGGGCTCCTGAAGAAGAGAAGCAGAGAAGCAAGGCCGCTGATGACATTTATTCTCAAGCCGTTTCATCTGTCAGGGAACCCATTGAAGCGCTATTCAGTTGGCTGAACGAAAAAACAAATATTCAAAGAGCTTCAAAGTGCCGCTCTACTTGCGGACTGCTAATTCATACGATGGGAAAGGTAGCCATCGCATTTTTATACCTTATTTTCAACTACTGATTCAAATAAAATATTAAATTTAATGCGAACAACAAAGAGTTAGAGGATGAAACTACTATAATACCAAGTTTTTACTGATAAAACTCCAATCATTTCGGTTTATTTGTTGATGACAAGCGTTATATGAAACACTAATAGGAGCTACTGCGACGCAATTACAGCTCATATAGCCACAAACCTGATAAAATTCATTATCCGCCTGTTCGGAGCGACTATATAGGCCCAAGCACAGCAACTAACCAACAGCCAAATACTTAACGACTGAGATTGAAATTTTTCGAATAGCGACCATTTATGTACCACTTGTGTACCACCGCCATTTTTCGGACTATATACCACAAAAGAAAAATCCTCGATATTCGATTGAATATCAAGGATTTTTCATCAGTCGGGGTGACTGGATTCGAACCAGCGACCACACGCCCCCCAGACGCGTACTC
>OMFY01000894.1_pt1 | contig 12079 bp, 11 predicted proteins | sample 1645701 | NCBI WGS metagenome assembly OMFY01 (sample SAMEA103958111, study PRJEB25191) | human gut metagenome | biome: human-associated habitat [ENVO:00009003]; feature: intestine environment [ENVO:2100002]; material: feces | place: Germany | collected 2013/2015
ACATTGGAGAATAAGAAATGGCAGGAAGAAATGACGAGAGACTGCGCTGCTCATTTTGCGGTAAGACTCAGGATCAGGTTCGCAAATTGATTGCGGGACCAAACGGAGCCTATATCTGCTCATGGTACAATAAAAATAATCCTGAAAACAGACTCGGGGACATGCTTGCCGGCATAATCAATATTCCCAGTCCGGCATTTCTTATAAGCTATGTATATATTAATATCCTCGAAAAATGTATCAGTCTGCCAATGTTTCTTGCACTGACATATACACCGGTAATATTATGTTCATATATGACAATTCTGCTTTTTAGGGATAAAGATAATAAAAAAGACAATGCTCCACATATAAAAAATGACAAAAAACTGATATTCCATTTCTTTGAAGAAGCTGTAGACAGTTCAATTAATACTGCTCTGAAGTTGGGAGCTTACGTTATTATTTTCTCTGTCATTGTAAATATTATAATGCATTTTTCACAAAGCAATACCGCTGGTTTGTTAATATCATATTTATTTGAAATATCAAACGGTCTTGCTATAATTAAAAATGCTGGAATTCCTATGAATATAACAGTATTATTGACAGTATTACTTGATGCATTTGGCGGAGTATGCATTATTATGCAGACAAAAAGCATATGCAGCAGTTATATAAGCATAAAAAAATACATATATCAGAAACTTGTACTGTGTATAGTAACACTTGCAATGACTTATCTGCTGATATATGTATTAAATATACTATAAGATTATTAATTGTTATTCATTATTGTCTGTATCTGTGGAATCTAAATCTTCCGAATTGTTTTGCACAGTTTCTTCAGTTTCTCCTTCTTCAATACCACTAAGCTCATTCCTATTATTATTGACAACAGATAATACATTTTCTAGACCTGATAATAACGAATCATATTTTTCTTTATTATCCTTAATTGAATGTTCAATAATATACTGAAGTTTTGCAAGCATATCATCTGTGTACTGCATTGCACCATACCTTATGCTGTTTGCTTCCTCTGTTGCATTATCCAGGATAGCCTGTGCCTGTGCTGTAGCCTGTTCAATAAGCTCATTAGCCTGTGCATAAGCTCTCTGCATAATTTCATGCTCATTAATAAGTTCTTCAGTCTGAACCTGTGCTGCATTAATAATAGCATCAGCCTGTTCCTTGGCATCTGCAAGAATAGCATCTTTATTGCTTAAAATCTTCTGATATTTCTTAACTTCATCAGGAGTTTTTAATCTTAATTCTGTAAGCATATCCTCTAACTGCTCTTTATTAACAATAATCTTAACATTGGATAATGGATAATATTTACAGGTATCAATATAACTTTCAATATCACTTATTAACTGCTCAATTCTGCTCATCGTTTTACTCCTTTAATAGTATTCTGATTATTTTGTGATTCCATACTTCTCATAGACTCTGTCTATAATCTCTTCCGGAACGAACTTTTTAATATCTCCGCCATACATAGCCATCTCTTTAACGATGCTGGAACTTAAATATGCATACTTCAGGCTTGTTGTAAGAAATACCGTATCAATCCCAGGAGCCGCAACTCTGTTAGTCTGCGACATTGCAAGCTCATATTCAAAATCAGTGACAGCTCTTAATCCCCTTATTATCACAGAAACATTATGTTCTGCAGCAAAATCCACCAGTAATCCACTGAAGCTTAATACTTCAACATTAGGCAGATCCTTTGTCACTTCTCTTAACATATTAACACGCTCTTCCACTGAAAACAATGGTGTTTTGGTACTGTTATTTAAAACGCCAACTATCAGATGATCAACAAGACTTGCTGAACGCCTGATTATATCCAAATGTCCTAATGTCACCGGGTCAAAACTCCCTGGATAAATCGCTTTTTTCACAGTTATTCACTCTCCTTTAATCGTATAAAAATATGCTTATTAGTTTTATAATTCTTAACCTTTACAGTCTCAAATCCACATTCATCAATATAATCCAAAGGCACATTAAGAGCCTCCTCAATTACAATAATTGTATATCTGTCTACAATATCCGAATGTGATAATGCAAGTAATACATCATATTCATAGTCTTTTCCATAAGGTGGATCCATAAATATAATATCAAATACTCCGCTGCCTGATAATCTGTTTATTGCAGACAAAACATCCTGTTCCATTACAACAGCCTTAGGGGAAAGTTTTGTAAATGTAAGATTATCTTTAATAACAGCTATTGCCTGTCTTGCATTTTCTACAAGAACAGCTTCTTTTGCACCACGGCTTAACGCCTCAATACCTATCGCACCACTTCCTGAATATAAATCAAGAAACCTGCATCCTGCAATATCTGATTGTAACATATTGAACAATGTTTCTTTAATTCTGTCAGTAGTTGGTCTTGTGTTGTCACCTTCAGCAGCCTTTAAAGGCATACTTCTGGCAATTCCAGCTATTACTCTCATAAATATCAGTTCCTTTATATTTTATTCAAAAAAATTCTTTAATTCTGCACGAGAATTAATCTGCAGTTTATTAAATATAACTTTCATATTGGACTTTACAGTACTCTCAGCAATAAAGAGCTGTTCAGCAATTTCTTTATTAGAAAATCTCTGTGCTGCAAGCTTTGCAACATCTGACTCACGTACAGTAAGTCCATAATCTGCTAGGGCATGTCCAGCTTTTTTTATTGATTTAACCCCTTTTTCATAACCCTTTGAAATCTTTATAACATTTCTGATAAAGCCTTGATTATCATGACCTACAACAGTTTCTGCCATAAGCTCAGATATGCTGCTGTAATTATGTACAAAAGGCATATATATTCTGTCTGGTTCAGCAAGCTTTATGGCCTCTTTAAGAAACTTATGGGCTTTAATTGTCTCACCTGTTTCTTTATTTGCAATTGCAAGATATATATATGTATATATCTGTGGAAGGATATAAGAAAAAAGATTGTTAAGTCCTAAAAGCTGACCGCTTATACCAAGAAAATGATGATACTCACGATTAAGTATAAGATATTTTCCAAACACAATGTTAACAAAACTAAGAGAGAAGAAATTAACGGAATCTTCAATCTTTTTCTGGTCTTTAATCCATGCAGCAATTTTATCCTGCTGTTCTATATCAGAATACATACATGCATGGCATATATCCGAAAGCTTTTCAAGCGATTTGGATTTTCTGGTATCCCTTCTTGCCACAGCTTCAATTTTGTGCATATTTTCCTTATACTGATCATTAAATCCTCTGTAGAGTGCTATATTTGCAAGAATATAATATGCAGCAATGTATATAGCATACTGATTACGGCTGTCTGCCATATATATTGCTTTCTGACAGAGAATCTCAGCTCCGTCAAGGTCACCTCTGTTATATAAAACATCAGCACGCATCAGAGCTTCAAAACCTTTTCCATGACCATTCGTTATTCTGTAATAATCAGGAGCACACTGTTCAAGCGTTTCAAGTTCCTTATCAAGTGCTCCAGACTTTCTGTGATATAGCATCATAATTGAAGGGCATTCATAATTAAATGGAAAGCCATCGGCAATTATATTTACAGGTGATTTAGAAATAGAAAGAATAATATTAAAACCTTCTCTCATCTTTCCAAAATCATTATATTCTGTAAAAGCCTTTATAAACTGTATCTCCGCCATGTAAGAATTCTTCTTGTTGTCACTTAAAACTGAATCCTTACAGATATCTGATGTTATATCCGTAAGAAGAGTTTCAACCATATGCTTCTCATTAAACATAAGCAGTGAGAAACATATAATCAAAGAAAATTCATAATTTCCCTCTTTTTCTATATCCCAGTAGTGATTGGCAATGTCCGTAAATACATCTTTATTCTGCTTAATTACATAAGGATATATATCTATAAAATCAATATTATGCTGATATATTTTCCTATATTCCTTTGAGTGGCTGTAAAGCTTCATCGCTTCAAAGTAATTACCATCATCAAGATTCGTATCAGCAGCTCTGAGTGTAATCTTAGTAACTTCATCAACAGGCATTTCGTCAAGAACCTGAAGAATGAATCCATCAAACATAGGATTAAAGCTGTACCTTCTTGTATGCTCATCATAATTAATTAACGGAATTGAATTAAGAAGTTTAAGACACATTTTTTCTTCTAAAAAAGTCTGCTTCATGCACTGGTTAAGATTAAAGCTTGAAAATACGCTCATGGTAGCAAGAAATTGTCTTTCATCATCAGATAACTCCAGCCATACATTATTTTCAATAAATGTATACGCTTTATCAAGCACAGTCTTATCTGCATCGGTATGTTTATTCTTATAGGCTTCCATGTATAGATGTACTACATATGGCCATCCCAGAGTTTTATTAAATATATCTTTAGAAGTTTCTTTATCAAGAATAATTTCATTAAGCCTGAAATAATCTTCAATATCTTCCTGTGAAAATGCAAAATCTTTTTTTGTGATTCCCAACGCATCATCCTTAGTTATAAGATTAATAATACTCTGATTAGTTAATTTTTTTAATATAAATGCATATCTCAATCCTACTGCGGTTGATAAATATGATGCAGCAAATATTCTGCACATATTGTCATCAAATATATTATCAAAGTTATCAATCACAAGCAGAGCAGAGAATTTCTCTGAATTCATAATAGATAAAAGATTAATAACTTCATTAATAGTATAATCCGAATCAGGAAATCCAATTTTCTTAAAAGCTGCAGCCAATGTATTATCAAACATTTTGACAGCATTGCAGAAATTATCCCAAAAAATCTCTCTGGAACTTTCTGCATCTATCCATAAAACAGTATACCCTGGGTAATTCTTAAAAAAAGTTCTTATTACTTTGGATTTACCATATCCTGTAGGCGCATAAATAAAGCTGTATCTATACATCTCAAATCTTGAAAGTTTGTCTTTAAGACTGCCCGAAATGTATGCTCTGTTCGATAGATTTTTAATATGAGCCATCAGTTTTCCCCCTCTGTTAATTCAGACTGATTACTTCCATTCAGAATTATCAATCTCTATTTTTTTATCTCTTAACATAAGTTCCTTAACAGCTTCAGCAGCAGGTTTGTCTTCAAAAAGCACCTTATTAACCTGCTCTACAATCGGCATCTCAATATTATATTTCTTAGAAAGTTCTAACGCTGCCTTTGCAGAGAACACACCTTCTACTACCATCTGCACTTCTTTCATAGCCTCGTCTTTGGTGTATCCTTTACCTATGAGGATTCCTGCACGTCTGTTACGGCTGTGCATACTTGCACATGTAACGATTAAGTCACCAATACCTGAAAGGCCAGCAAAAGTATGAGGATTAGCTCCCATCGCAACACCAAGTCTTGTTATCTCAGCATTACCTCTTGTTATAAGAGCAGCTTTAGTATTATCACCATAACCAAGCCCATCTGCAATACCTGCGGCAAGCGCGATAACATTCTTTAATGCGCCACCTATACATATTCCCAGCATATCCGGACTTGTATACACCCTGAATACATCACTCATAAAAATATTCTGTAAATATTCAGCTGTTGCCTTTTCATGTGCTCCTATGACACATGTTGTAGGAATGCCACGGCTTACCTCTTCAGCATGGCTTGGTCCTGATAAAACTGCAACCTTGGCACAAGGAATCTCCTCTTCTACAATCTGGCAGAGTGTTAATAAAGTATGTTCCTCAACCCCTTTTGCCACATTTACAATAATCTGTCCTTCCTTTACGAAAGGTGCAATCATCTTTGCAGTAGAACGTGTATAAGGAGATGCAACTGCAAGTACAAGTACATCTGCACTGCCAATTACATTCTCTGTATCTCCTGAAACAGTAATACTGTCAGGAATCTTTACACCAGGAAGGCATCTTTTATGTTCTCTTTCAGTCTGAAGCATAGCAACTTCATCCTTTAATACTGACCATACTGTTACATTGTGTCCGTTGTTATTAAGAAGTAAAGCAAGACCTAAGCCCCAGCTTCCTGCTCCTAAAACACTTACATTTGCCATAATTATACTCCAATCTGCGCATAAGCGCATCAAAAATTAATTCTTTTTTTCACCGATTTTCCGTTCTGTTCCCTGAACCAGTCTTACAATATTACTGCGGTGTCTGATAAATGCAAGTGCTGCAAGAGCGAAAACAATAACAGTGCCTTCAACAAGGTCTGTTCCATTTAATGGAAGCCAGCCTAAGAATCCCCATATAAGAAATTCAACAAAAAACATTGCCATACCTATAAGTGAGGCCAGTGAAACATAACGGCTTATCCTGGCTACAAGTGCAAAAAAGAAAATACCAAAAACTGTAAACATAAAACAGTACTTAGGAAAAAGCATAAGACTTATAACAACACCTGAAGATGCTGCTATTCCCTTTCCCCCCTTAAACTTAAGGTAGAACGGAAAATTATGTCCAAGCACAATTCCAAGGCCACAATACAGAAACAAAAGCATTTCCGGAATTGCAGTATGTGGTACTATAAGAAAATGTATCAATATATCAGCAATTACAGCTTTAAATGCATCTAACAGATAAGTTGCAATTCCAGCTTTCTTGCCAAGAGTTCTCATAACATTAGTAGTTCCCGCATTGCCACTGCCATAATCCCTGATGTCAATCTTATTGAACTTTCCCATCCAGTATCCTGCCTGAATGAGTGCTCCGGCAAAATATCCATATATAAGAACACCTATTTTAAATAACATTACTCTTTCTCCTTACGTTCTCTGTTGATGAATCTGATAGATGTACCTCTGAATCCAAATGATTCTCTTATTCTGTTTTCTATATATCTTGTATAAGAAAAATGTGTGAGTGCTACATCATTAACAAACATAACAAATGTCGGTGGTTTTACCGAAACCTGAGTCATGTAATAGATTTTAAGTCTCTTACCCTTATCTGAAGGTGGCTGCTTCATTGCAACTGCTTCTGTAAGAATTTCATTAAGCACACCGGTAGGAATACGCATAGTCTGTGCATCAACAATGTGATCAACTAATTCATATATTTTATTAAGTCTCTGACCTGTCTTGGCAGAAACAAATATAATCTCAGCATATGACATAAATGCAAGAGTATCTTTAATCTTATTCGTAAACTCATAGATAGTCTTGTCATTCTTCTCTATGTCATCCCATTTGTTAACAGCAATAATAATACCCTTGCCTCTTTCATGCGCTATTCCGGCTATCTTGGCATCCTGCTCTGTAACACCTTCCGTAGCATCAATAACAAGAATTGCAATATCAGCTCTTTCAACTGCTGCAACAGTTCTTATGATACTGAAACGCTCCAGATCTTCTTTAATCTTGCTCTTACGGCGTAGTCCCGCTGTATCAATAAATACATATTCTTTGCCATTATACTTGATAGCTGTGTCAATAGCATCTCTTGTTGTACCGGCAATATCAGATACAATAACTCTGTTCTTGCCTACAAGCTTATTGATGATTGATGACTTACCAACATTAGGCTTACCTATTATAGCTACCTTAGGTCTGTCATCTTCTTCATCAGTATCTGAACCTTCTGGGAAATGACTCACCACTTCATCAAGCACTTCACCAAAACCTAACTTATTAACGGCTGATATAGGAAATGGTTCTCCAATTCCAAGATTATAGAATTCATATACATCAGGCATCATCTTTTCAAAGCTGTCTACTTTATTGACAACAAGAATAACAGGCTTGTGTGAACGTCTTAACATATCAGCAACCTTAGAATCTGAATCTACAAGCCCCTGCTTAACATCAGTCATAAATATAATTACATCCGCAGTTTCAATGGCAATTTCAGCCTGTTCGCGCATCTGTGAAAGAATAATATCACCTGTATCCGGCTCTATACCCCCTGTATCTATAAGTGTGAAATTGTGGTTTAGCCAGCTTACCTCGGCATAGATTCTGTCTCTTGTAACACCCGGTGTATCTTTAACTATTGAAATCTGTTGTCCGCACAGACTGTTGAATAATGTTGATTTACCAACATTAGGTCTTCCGACAACAGCAACTATTGGTTTACTCATAATTCCTCCTTGCTCTTATAGCAAATTTACAAAAAATTAATACACGCAATCTATAATATAATATCAGTTTAATTGCTTTTTGTAAAGCACTGTGATATCATACAAAATATTGATTTTAAGCACTTTAGGAGGTGTTTTTGTGAAATTTTCCCGCAAAAAATTAACATTTATTCCGGTATTGGTTCTTATATCGGCAATTATTTTTCCATCTTTTACTGCACTGGCAGCAGATGCATCTTATAAGTTCTCTGCAATTGATTTAAAATTAAAAGTTCCTGAGGAACTGATATGCTTTACGCAGACAACAACAGGCAATAATGCATATCTTAAGGATATTGGCGCACAGGATTCCAATGAAGTACAGAACTCAATGAAAGCATCTAATATATATCTCGAAGCATTTTCAAAAGACATTTCTTATGAAATTGCTGTTGTCGGAATGAAAGCAGGCTCATCACTTTCCAACCTTGATGAACTGGATGAGAATCAGTTAAGCGGCATGTTCCTGCAGTATATTGACTCAGAGAATGCCAAACAGGAAGATGGCCTGACAGAGACAATGACAGGCAAGGCTATAGATATAATTAACGACCGTCCATATTTCAGGACAGAGGTTACATCTGTATCAGACGAAAAGCAGACAATTTATACAAGAAAATACTACACTGTAGCACGCGGATATATATATATGTATTCTCTTCAGTCGAAGGATAATGAAATCACTGATGAAATGATTAATGACATCAGATACATAATCAATTCAGCCCAGTATACAGATGTGAAGAAATCCATATTTGAAAACGGTGTGTTTACAGAGACTTTATCGACAATACTTACAGCAGCTATTCCTATCGCTATACTTGCAGCAATATATCTGCTCATAACCAGGGTTGGCAGAAAAGGTCGGGCAAAGCTTTCTTCTGAGGAAGCTGAATTAAGAGCCAGATACAGACAGGAACATAATAAAAAATAAAAAAAGCCAGAACAGATCATCAATAAAATATCTGTTCTGGCTTTTTTATTATCTGCATATACTCATAAATCCACACAAAACGCCACGTTTTCCATGCGAAGCCCTGTGTGAAAAGAGCCAGTCACTGTTACAGCTTGTACATATGTCAGATATACCTATGTTATCAGGTTTTATTCCGGCATGAATCATATTAAAATAATTAGCTGCCTGAAGATTAAGCTGATATTTATCTCCTGCCGTATGATAAAGTATCATACCGGTTTCATTCTGGCTGTAAGCACTTCTGAACTTTTCTGCAACTGCTTCATCAACCTCATAACAGTCCTGACATATTGATGGACCTATGAATGCATGAATATCCTCCGGCTTTGACCCATAAGTTCTGTTCATAAGCTGTACCGTTTCATGTGTTATGTCTGCAACCGTTCCACGCCATCCGGAATGTGATGCACCTATGCATCTGTTTACAGGATCAATAAAATATACAGGTACACAGTCTGCAAAATATGTAATAAGACACAGACCGGGTTCATTAGTTACAAGACCGTCAACATTATCAAAATTTCTTGCTCTTGTAAGTCCCATTCCTGCCATATTATAATCAACAGCAATCACATTGGCAGTATGTGTCTGTTTTGTACAAACACAGTTTTCAGACTTAATATTCATTGTATCAAGGAACAGTTCGTAATTCTTATATACATTATCGTAATCATCGCCCCTGTCAAAAGAAAAATTCATGCTTGAATATATCCCTTTGCTCACTCCGCCATCTCTTGTTGAAAAATGAAGAGTGACCCAGTCAAATTTATCAAATGGTGTAAATTCAATATAAGGAATTCCATTCTTCCGTGATATTCTTGTGGAATTATTAACCACAGCTCCTTTTAATCCTTCATAAAGTTTTCCTGTATCAATATATTTAATATTCATGATTATAATCCTTATTAAAATGCATTTTTAATATGCGTTACTGTTTCTCCATCTATTCCTATGACATCAAAACGGCATGGTATATCGCAGCTTTTATATCTAGTTGTCATATAGAATTGTGCAACCCGCCTTATTATCTGCTGCTTTCTGTAATTTACAGCTTCGACTGCATATCCGTATTTAACCTCTACAAATACGATATAATTATCTTTCTTTGCAATAATATCTATCTCACCTGTTTTATTGCGGAAATTCCGTTCAAGAACAGCGTACCCATTATCAACAAGATATCTGGCAGCAAGCTGTTCTTTATCTGCTCCGGCAGCTCTTTTATTAACAGCCATTATTTACCCACTTTCCCTTTAATCTTGTCGCATTCATCTACAAATACAAGAATTTCTGCAACTACGGTATATAGTTCCGGAGGAATCATTTCTCCTATTTCAAGTTTTGATAAAGTATCAGCAAGCTTGGAATCTTCATATACAGGAACATCCGCTTCTCCAGCCTTTTCAATAATTGATTCAGCAATATACCCACGTCCTGTTGCAAGTATCTTTGGCGCCTGTTCCCCCGGAGTGTATTCAAGTGCAACTGCTATTTTAGGCTTATCATCATTATTCTTTTTCTCCATATTCTGCTCCTTCTTTAGATAAAGCTGTCATGCTTTTGCATCGAATATGTATTGTCCACCTGCAGCCGGTCTTGTCTCTGCTTCTATAAAATCTTTAACAAAATCAAGACGGTCAGAAGAATCGGCTGCTACCTTCATTTCAAAATGTGTATTATATCCTAGTTTTTCGAGTCTGGCATTAAGCCTGTCTATATGCTGATATACGAAATCAAGCAGTTCTTCTGTCTCAAGAACAAAATTAGTTGATACATTGTTACCTCCAGACAGATTCACATATATATCCATTGATTTAAGATTATCCATGTCCAGATGAAGCATTGCACTTATATTATCTGTTTTTCTGGCAAGATTCTTTTTATTAGTAAATACATACAGTTCCCCATTACCTTCACTTTTCGAAAATTTAACCGGCATCTGAAAATATGTCATATTCTTATTAAGATCATTCATGAAATCAATATTACTTTTTATATCAGAAAGACTCTTCGAAAGTTCAGGCGCTGAATTGCCTGCTGATTTCAGTGAATTTTCAATATTCTCTACATTTTTTCTTATACGCTTATAATATGAGCTTACAGCTTCCTCCCCTTCCTGTATATCCTTAGGAGTAAGCTTCATTGTATCATTAATTACAGCATGAAGAATCTCTCTGAAGCTTCCTGAATTGATAATTTTCTGAAAATTATCAGAATTAAGACTATTATTTTCAGCAAGCTGGTTAATAAGTTCCTTCACAGAAGTTTCTGAGATATCATTATTAAGTTTCACTCCTGAATCAGACAGCATATTATTTAATTCATCAATTGTCTGCTGCGATAGGACATCGCAGGCGGATGATGAGTTTACAGTTTCCCCATCAAGCCCCTCATACATGCCTGTAATAACATTTTTGAAATCCATAATATCCTGATTGTTCTTTAACAGATCATTAACTATACCATTCTCCATATCTGACAAAAGATTCTCAATATGTCCGTTAAACTGACCATACATCTGGAACTCACGGATATTCTGTTCATTGACAGGAATCTCAAGTCTCATTAGATTGGCAACGGTATTAAGTGAGGCTTCGGGAAATTTCATGGAATATTTAACCATATTTCCTAATGTCTGTGCATCAACCGGCATGCCCAGTCCTAAAAGTTCTTTGACAATATTAATATTATCATCCGTAGCTCCAAGTCCTGCAGCCTCCAATGCTTTATCAATAAGAACTGCCTGCTGTTCATTAGCTAAAACCGGTTTGATTGAAATTTTATTATCAGAGTTATCCTCCACCATAAAAGTCACATTCTGTCCGATATTAATTAAAGCACCCTGCATAAGCTTAGCCTGAATCTGTGCTCCATTGTTCATTGTAATATATGCATTATCACCATTTAACTGGCTGACATACCCTGTAAACGTGTCACCTGACATAAGAGAATTTAATATTTTCATGCCAGCAGCCTGTACAGCATTATCGCTTCCAGATGATTCATGTGATATATTTTCCGACACATTAACAT
>OMFY01000912.1_pt1 | contig 11869 bp, 11 predicted proteins | sample 1645701 | NCBI WGS metagenome assembly OMFY01 (sample SAMEA103958111, study PRJEB25191) | human gut metagenome | biome: human-associated habitat [ENVO:00009003]; feature: intestine environment [ENVO:2100002]; material: feces | place: Germany | collected 2013/2015
GAATGATAAGAGGTAATTATAATGGATGCATATACAGGCTTTGCATATGTTTATGATGAGTATATGGATAATATTCCATATGAGGAATGGGGGCAGTACATGATTGCTCTCCTTAAGGAAAATGGTGTGTCAGGTGATTCATCAGTGCTTGAATTGGGCTGTGGAACAGGAACTGTTACAAGAATGCTTGCTAAGGAAGGCTATGACTGTGTTGGACTTGATATGTCTGAGGATATGCTGTCTATAGCTTCTGAGAAAACATTTGAAGAGGGTTCGCAGGTTATATATACATGTCAGGATATGAGGGATTTTGAAGTGCCTTATGAAGTAGACGGTATGATAAGTATAGGGGATTCCATGAATTATATTACATCTGTTCCTGACCTTGAAAGTGTATTTGCATGTGTTAGTGAGAACCTTAAAAAAGGCGGTGTATTTATATTTGATTTAAAGACAATACATTTCTTCAGGGATATACTTGCTGAGAATACATATGCTGAGAACAGGGAAGATTCCGCATTTATATGGGACAACTATTATGATGAGAAAGAACGCAATAATGAATATGAGCTTGCTGTGTTTGTTAAGAATGAGGATGGTACATTTGACAGATTTGAAGAACAGCACTATCAGCATGGCTTTACTATAGATGAGGTTACAGGTGCAGCTAATAAGGCTGGACTTACCGTGAAAAATGTGTATAATGCATTTACTAAGGATATACCTGATGATAAGTCGGAAAGATTATATTTTGTGATTGAGAAATAATAAGGAGATAATTATGGGTGATTATATTGTTAGAGCCACAGCAGCAGGTGGACAGGTAAGAGCATTTGCCGCTACAACTAAAGGGCTTGTTGAAGAAGCAAAAGAAAGACATAACATGAGTCCTATCGCAACTGTTGCACTTGGAAGACTTCTTACAGGTGGTGCGATGATGGGCGCAATGATGAAGAATGATGCGGATATTCTTACTGTACAGATTAAGGGCAATGGTCCAATCGGAAGTATGACTGTTACAGCTAATCCTAAGGGGGAGGTTAAGGGATTTGTTGGCAATCCACAGGTTATGCTTCCACTTAAGGATGGAAAGCTTGATATTGCAGATGCGGTAGGAATTGGTGTATTAAGTGTAATTAAGGATATTGGACTTAAAGAGCCATATGTTGGTGATACTATTCTTATCACAAGTGAGATTGCAGATGACCTTACTTATTATTTTGCTAACAGTGAGCAGGTTCCATCTTCTGTAGGACTTGGCGTTCTTATGAATAAGGATAATACTGTTGAGCAGGCTGGAGGATTTATTATCCAGCTTATGCCGGGAGCAACGGATGAATTTATAGATAAGCTTGAGGCTAGAATTAAGGAGATTAAGTCTGTTACAGCCATGCTGGAGGAAGGAATGACTCCTGAACAGATTCTGGAACATATTCTTGGGGATATGGAGCTTGAGATTCTTGACACTATTCCAACAAAGTTTTACTGTAACTGTTCTAAGGACAGAGTGAGCAAAGCTGTTATCAGTGTAGGAAAAGAAGAAATACAGAAGATGATTGATGATGGTGAGCCAATTGAGGTTAACTGTCACTTCTGTAATTCACATTATACATTTACAGTTGATGAGCTTAAGGAAATGTATGACTGCTGTACAAGATAAATCTCAGGCGTATGGAGGTACACATGAATAATATTATACTTATAGGCATGCCGGGAAGCGGAAAAAGTTCACTTGGAGTAGTGCTTGCCAAGAAGATAGGATTTGGATTCATTGATTCAGATCTTGTTATTCAGCAAAGAGAGGGAATGACTCTTGAAAGGATAATTGAAAAGCACGGAGATGCAGGATTCATACAGATTGAAAATGAAGTGAATTGTTCCATCAGTCCACACCACACGGTTATTGCAACAGGTGGGAGTGCTGTATATGGAAAAGAGGCAATGGAACATTTTAAGGATATTGGTACTGTGGTTTATCTTGAACTCCCACCAGAATCACTTGAGGAGAGACTTGGAAGTCTTAAAGAACGTGGGGTTGTGTCTAATGGAAAGACAACTGTGGAAGAGATATATGCTGACAGGGCCGCACTTTATAAGAAATATGCAGACATTACGCTTAATGAGCAGGGAAAGCAGATAAGAGAAACTGTGGAGATGCTGTATGATATTATAATGAATAAAGACCAGTATAATTAAACAACTGGTTGAACTATGTAAGAATTTAGGGTACAATAATCTTTACCTTTTAAATACGAAAACAAGGAGGAATACCATGGAAAACGAAGCTCTTTCTAAGAACTTTATTGAGCAGATTATAGATAAGGATATTGAGAGTGGCCATTGCAAGAAGGTCATTACAAGATTTCCGCCAGAACCTAATGGATATCTTCATATTGGACATGCCAAGTCTATATTATTAAATTATGGACTTGCAAAGGAATATGGCGGACAGTTTAATATGAGATTTGATGATACTAATCCTACTAAGGAAAAGGTTGAATTCGTAGACTCTATTAAGGCAGATGTTGAATGGCTTGGAGCAGAGTGGAACGGAGATGTTCTGTTTGCATCAGATTATTTTCCACAGATGTATGAAGCAGCTGTAAAGCTTATCAAGAAGGGAAAAGCTTATGTAGATGATTTATCTGCTGAGGAGATTAGACAGTACAGAGGAACTCTTACTGAACCGGGTAAGGAAAGTCCTTACAGAAACCGTTCTGTAGAAGAGAATCTTCAGCTTTTTGAGGAGATGAAGGAAGGAAAATATGCAGACGGAACGAAGGTTTTAAGAGCTAAGATTGATATGGCATCTCCTAATATTAATATGAGAGATCCTGTTATTTACAGAGTTGCACATATGACACACCACAGAACAGGAGACCAGTGGTGCATATATCCTATGTATGATTTTGCACATCCTATTGAGGATGCAGTAGAGGGAATTACACATTCTATATGTACACTTGAATTTGAGGATCACAGACCTCTTTATGACTGGGTTGTAATTGAGACCGGTTATAAGACATCTCCAGAGGAGAATCCTAAGCAGATTGAATTTGCAAAGTTATATCTTACTAATGTTGTGACAGGTAAGAGATATATTAAGAAGCTTGTAGAAGATGGAATTGTTGACGGATGGGATGATCCAAGACTTGTATCTATTGCAGCTTTAAGAAGAAGAGGATTTACTCCTGAAGCTATTAAGATGTTCGTTGAGCTTGTTGGTGTTACTAAGGCACAGGGTTCAGTTGAATATCCAATGCTTGAATATTGTATAAGAGAAGATTTAAAGCTTAAGGTTAAGAGAATGATGGCTGTTCTTGATCCTGTTAAGCTTGTCATTGATAATTATCCTGAAGGCCAGGTTGAATATATGGAAGTGGCTAATAATCAGGAAAATCCAGAGATGGGAACAAGAAAAGTTCCATTTACAAAGGAACTTTATATTGAGAGAGAGGATTTCATGGAAGAGCCTCCTAAGAAATATTTCAGACTTTTCCCTGGTAATGAAGTGCGTCTTATGAATGCATATTTTGTTACATGTACTGACTATGTCAAGGATGAGAATGGAAAGGTTATAGAAGTACATTGTACTTATGATCCTGAGACTAGGGGTGGAAATTTCACAGGCCGTAAGGTTAAGGGAACAATACACTGGGTTTCTGCTACAGAAGGCTGTAAAGCTGAAGTCAGATTATACGAGAATATCGTAGATGAAGAAAAGGGCGTTTATAACGAAGAAGATGGTTCTATGAATATCAATCCGAACTCTAAGATTGTTCTTACAGAGTGTTATCTTGAACCAGAGCTTATGAAAGCTGTAAGTGAAGATAAGTTCCAGTTTGTAAGAAATGGTTATTTCTGCGTTGATAATAAAGATTCAGAACAGGGTAAGCCTATATTTAACAGGATAGTTTCACTTAAGAGTTCATTCAAATTACAGAAATAGTGAGGTTATCCTTATGGAAGGTATTGGACAAAAGAAGGAAACAGATTATATTTTTGATAAGACAATCAAATGTGATGTATGTGGGAAGGAATTTAAAACAAAGCAGGTAAGAACCGGAAAAGCAAGATTTATTGGGACAGATGATATATTAAAGCCTCTATATGAAGGGATTGATACATGTAAATATGATATAATAATGTGCCCACATTGTGGCTATGCAGCCAGTTTACGTTTGTTTGGACATCATACTGAAAAACAGAGGCAGGCTGTAAGGGACAATGTGTCTTCAAGATTTACTGCAAAGGAGCCGGAAACAGAAACTTACAGCTATGAGAGAGCTGTGAAACGATGCAAGATGGCGATGCTTACAGAGATGGTGACAGGTGGCAAGATAAGTGAGAGTGCATATCTTTGCTTAAAGCTGGCGTGGATATATCGTGGGGAGATACAAGAGGCAAAGGCTAATGGAGCAGCACAAGAACGTATAAGTATGTATGAGAAATATGAAAAAGAGTATCTGGAAGATGCATACAGAGGTTTTAAACAGGCAAGAGAGACTGAATATCCTCCAATAGCGGGAATGGACGAGAATACGATAACATATCTGCTCACAAGCATTGGAATCCATTGTGGAAAGATAGATGAGGCCAGAAGATATGGTTCTGCTTTGCTTATATCCAGAACAGCCAGCATGAAATTAAAAAATAAAACAAGAGATGTATTGGAGACTATTAAAAAGAATTAGCACTAAAGGGGCGTATAATCATTATGAACAGGGTTAAAGCTTTTGTACAGAAGATATGGACCTATGATCTGGTTCACACAGCAGTTTATTCTATTGTTCTTGAACTAATAGTTGAATGTTTAAACAGAAGAGGGATAATGGGACTTGCATTTCCATTTATGCATCCAATTATTTTTATATACAATACACTTATAATAATGACAAGCATGACACTTGCATTATTCTTTAAGAGAAGAATGTTTGGTTTCTGCTTTTTGGATTGGATTGGCACTTACTAATTTTATAATACTTTCTTCAAGAAAAACGCCATTTACGGCGATGGATTTTTACCTTATAAAAGATGCTATAAAGGTTGCGGGATTATATGTGAGTGTTATACAGATTATTCTTATTGCACTGCTGGTTATAGCGGTTATTGCAGGACTTGTTTTTCTGTGGCGGAAAGCTCCAAAGCTTGAAGTGACAATTAAGAAGACAAAGTTTGTTGCATATGCAGCAGTACAGATGATACTTGTATTTCTTGCAGCATACGGAATGGGAATTACTCTTCTGTTTACAGGAGCTGTTGAAGGTCACTTTGGTAATCTCGCCCAGGCATATAAGAAATATGGATTCAGTCACTGCTTTGTCAGCAGTGTGCTTGACCGGGGAATTAAAAAATCAGGAGATTATTCTGAAGAATATATGGATTCACTTAAGAAAGATCTTGATAATGTTGATGTCGAAGCGAGCGAAAAGACTCCTAATATTATATTTGTCCAACTGGAGTCTTTTTTTGATCCTACACATGTAAAAGGAATAACTTTATCAGAGAATCCGCTGCCTAATTATCAAAAACTTATATCTCAATGTTCTTCAGGATATCTTTCAGTTCCATGCTTTGGAGCAGGAACATGTAATACAGAGTTTGAAGTACAGACAGGAATTAATATTGATGATTTTGGACCAGGTGAATACCCATATAGAACAATTATGAAATCCAAGGTATGTGAGTCTATGGCCTATGACCTTAAGAAGCTTGGTTATTCTACTCATGCAATACACAATAATGATGGAACATTTTATGACAGAAACCTGGTGTTTTCTCATCTGGGATATGAAACATTTACATCAATTGAATATATGGATGGGTTTGAAGAAACTCCTATGGGATGGGCTAAGGATAATATTCTTACAGGAGAGATTACTAAGGCACTTGATTCAACAACTGGGACTGATTATGTGTTTACAATATCTGTACAGGGACATGGCGATTATCCGTCTACACCAATGGAGGGATACACACCAGAGATTAAAGTTACTAACTTTCCAGTTGCAGAACAGCAGGCATCATTTGAATATTATGTAAACCAGATTCATGAGATGGATAATTTCATAGGTGAGCTTATACAGTCTTTATCAGAGAGAGATGAAGAAACTGTACTTGTACTTTATGGAGATCATTTACCTACATTTGATTTTACAGATGAAATGCTTACTAACGGAGATAAATTCCAGACACAGTATGTAATCTGGAGTAACTTTGATATGGACAGACAGGAAAAGAATATTCAGGCATATCAGTTGTCTGCGTATGTAATGCAAAGACTTGGTATATCTGAGGGATATATCATGAAATATCATCAGTCAAAGCAGGAACTTCCAGAAGATGAGTATTTGAAGAATCTCAAAATTCTGGAATATGACATTCTGTATGGTAAAAAGGAAATTTATGGTGGAGAAACACCATATGAGGCTACGAATCTTAAGATGGGTATTGACGACATAGAGATAACGGATGTCTATAATTATAATGATACGGTGTTTATTGAGGGCAGCAGTTTTAACGATTACAGTTGTGTTCTGATTAACGGGAAAGAATATACCACGGAAAAGGTGAGTGACCGTCTTTTAAGAGTTAATGGTATTAATGTAAAGAAGGACGATGTAGTTGTTGTTGCACAGAAGGGCGATGATAAAGTTGAACTCAGCCGTACAACTTTTACAGTAAAGCAACAGAGTAAGAAAAACGCACAACAACAGTAAATGTGCTATCTTTAATTGACAGCGGGTACCTGAAATGGTAATATTAGTAAGGTGTTTCAAACATCAAGATTTTTTTTGGAGGTACTTGAAATGAAGGGTACAGTTAAATGGTTCAACAACCAGAAGGGTTACGGCTTTATCAGTGATGAGTCAGGAAAGGATGTATTTGTACATTACTCTGGACTTAACATGGAAGGCTTCAAGTCTTTAGAGGAAGGCGCTCAGGTTGAGTTTGATGTAACAGATGGCGCAAAGGGTCCTCAGGCTACTAACGTAACAAAATTATAATCGGTTGTTTTTCAGTGTGCCTTTTTTATATTATATATAGAAAGATATATTGTAACACAATAGGATTATGGGGGCGGTCACAATTAATATTGGACCGCCTTTTTTTGATAATATAATCTGGAGGTTTTATGGAGAATTTAAATATTAATTATGACAAGACAGTGAGTAATGCAACTGTCAGTATGATATCAGCAGGCGCAATACTTGTTATATCTGTTCTGATAGTTCTTCTTGTGTTGGTAATTAAGAGATGGAAGGGAAGATTTATACCTTTGGCATTAGGTGTTCTTTCGTATGTTGTATTTGGGTTTATGTTTTCACAGCTTTTGATGAGTGTTCTTTCGCTTATACCTAATGTTGATCAGTCATTTACGTATAATACCAATGCATATGTGGTTATATATAATATTCTGCTTGCAGCAGGCTTTGGCATTGCAAGATGGTTTACGGCAAAGATGATGACTGACAGATATAACAGAACAGGGGACGTGCTTATGGCAGGAACGGGCCTTGCAATTGGAGATACCGTTATTACTTATGCATTGTCAATGTTTACATTTTTTGTATATGCACAGGCAATATCAGCTAATGGATTAGAAAAATTCATCTCGGATATGTTTAACAGCGGAATGGCTGAGAGTGATGTAATTACATTATATACTTCAAATGTATCACAGCTGATTGATTCGCCTGCGATTTTGTGGTTTTTAATGGCTGTATCTGCGGTTCTTGATATTGCACTTAATATAATGCTGTTTATGGTTGTATATGGCGTAGTAAAGAAACAGGTTAATTATATGTATGCATATTATGCGATAATTGCACAGTTTGTTTCTAATATAATGTTCCAGTTATATAATGCATTTTCACTTACTAATATTATTGTTTTGTTTATTGTTAAGCTTGTGATTGTGGGAGGAATAGCTTTATTTATCAAGCAATTCATTATGAAGGAGATAAAATACTCAAATGACTGATGTGAAAAAAGGACTAACAGCAGATGAAGTAGAGCAGTTAACAAATGATGGCATGGTCAATGTGTCAGTTGGAAAACAATCCAAGACCATTGGCCAGATTGTTGCGGGCAATGTATTTACATATTTCAACCTGATATTTGCTGTATTTGCTGTTCTTCTGGCTTTTGTGAGGTCATATAATAATATGACATTTCTTCCAGTAATTATTTCTAATATGTTTATTGGAATAATTCAGGAGATAAGAGCTAAGAAGGTTCTTGATAAACTTACGGTGGTTAATGCACCTAAGACATCGGTTATAAGAGATGGACAATTACATACTGTAGCTTCGGAGACTCTGGTTAAGGGAGATTTGTGCGTATTTTCAGCTGGAAACCAGCTGAGTGCAGATGCAATTCTTGTTGATGGGTTTGTTCGTGTCAATGAATCATTAGTTACTGGGGAGTCTGACGAGGTTGTCAAGAATGCCGGGGATATATTACTCTCCGGCAGTTTTATTGTGTCAGGAGAATGTAAGGCTGTGCTTACAAATGTTGGTCTTGACGCATATGCAGCAAAGCTTGCAATAGAAGCAAAGGCAGGACGAAAGAAACACAAAACAGATATGATGCAATCTCTTGATAAGCTTGTTAAGACAATCGGTGTCCTTATAATACCTATAGGAGCAGGACTGTTTTTACAGAGCAGATTTGCAGTCGGGGGCTCAATAAAGAGCAGTATAGATTCAATGGTAGCCTCACTTGTCGGAATGATTCCAGAAGGGCTGTATCTGCTTGCAAGTGTTGCACTGGTTGTCAGCGTTATGAGACTTGGAAAGAAGAATGTTATTGTACATGAGATGAACTGTGTAGAAACACTGGCGAGAGTTAATGTATTGTGTGTTGATAAAACCGGAACAATAACCAGACCAGATATGTCAGTTACCCATGTTGAAATATTGGATTACACAGATGGTTACGGAAAGCATACTGATTACCATGAAACAGAGAGAATTATAAAAAATGTAGTGGCGGCAATCAGCTCTGACAATGCAACAATGGAAGCAATACATTCGTATTATGGAATTGAAGAAGAATGTGAGTGTGACCAGGTATTTCCATTTTCTTCTCAGAATAAATACAGTGGCGCAAGATATGGGAAAGACGTATATCTGTTAGGAGCACCTGAATATCTGCTTCTTGATTCATATCCTGATTATAGGAATATTATTGATAAGTATTCATGTAATGGAGAGAGAATTGTCGTGTTTGGGCTGGCAAATGAGCAGATAACAGGAGAGGCTGTCACAAAGGCGATAACTCCTATGGCTTTTATAATACTTGAGAATGAGATAAGAGAAACTGCAAAAGAAACATTTGAATATTTTAAAAAGCAGGGGGTTGCAATTAAAGTTATATCTGGAGATAATCCGCTGACTGCATCAAAGGTCGCAATACGGGCAGGAATAGATGATGCCACACATTACATAGATGCCACGACGCTTAAGACAGATAGGGATATAGCAGATGCGGTTCAGAAATATACTGTTTTTGGAAGAGTTATCCCAGAGCAGAAGAAAAAGATTATAGAAGCTTTTAAGATGGCAGGTAATGTTGTGGCAATGACGGGTGACGGGGTCAATGATGTACTTGCATTAAAATGTGCTGACTGCAGTGTTGCAATGGCATCAGGCAGTGAGGCTGCCAGCAATGCAGCACAGATAGTTCTTCTGGATTCTGATTTTTCAAAGATGCCGGATGTTGTTGGAGAAGGAAGAAGGGTTGTAAATAATATTAAGCGTTCAGCATCGCTGTTTCTTGCAAAGAATATATTCTCGATGCTGCTTACGATATTTACACTTATATCAGTTAATCTGTATCCTTTATATCCGACCCAGTTATCATTCTTAGGAATATTTACAATAGGTGTACCGGCTTTCTTTCTGGCATTACAGCCTAATAAGAGCCTTATAAAGGGTGATTTCCTGCTAAATGTAGTACTAAAGGCGTTGCCTACAGGTCTGACGGATTTTATTGTAGTTACGATTATAACAATATATGGCAATTGCACAGGTGCACCACATGAGCAGACAGCGACTGCAGCAACACTTGTGCTTCTTACGGTGGGCATGGCAGCACTGGTAAGAGTATGTAAGCCATTCGATATAATAAGAGTATGTGTATGCGTTGCAATGGCATGCGGAATTGTATTTTCAATGATATTTTTACGCTCATTATTTGCAATGGTTGTATTAAAGGGACTGGCACTTAATCTTACTGTTATGATGATGGTTCTGTCGCTGCCTCTGTACAGATATGTATGCAGGATGACGGCATGGCTGATAGATTTCCTTGAGAACCATAACCGTCATTTCAGACACCTGCTTAAAGGCTGATATATTAAAAATGTATTACTGCTTATTTAGAGCTTTTTCAGAGAATTCAGTTGTTACAAGGCTGCTGTAAGGAACTGGAGATTTAAGCTCACCAGCCTGCGTAAGAATGTCCTGTAAAAGATTAAAACTGTCTTCGGTGAATACAGTAGAGGTTTTCCATGTATCCTGTGATTTATATCTTTCAACAATTGCGGTTATTGTTGCAATATCGGTTTCTTTAAACTGAGGTGCAATGATGGCCGCAATTTCTGCTGATGAATGTGTATTGACATAATCAAGTCCCTTCTGTGTAGCGTTAGTGAATTTCTGGATTACATCAGGATTCTTCTTGATATAGCTTTTCTTTGCACAATATGCTGTGTAAGGAACATAGCCGCTTTCTACACCGAGCGAGGCGATAACGTGGCCTTCACCCTGTTGTTCGAGTAAAGTTGCAGAAGGTTCAAATTCAACTGTGTAATCACCTATTCCAGATGTAAATGCGGCAGAAGTTGAACCAAAATCAACATTCTGAAGGATTTCAAGGTCTGTTTCAGGGTTAATATTATTCTTTTTGAGAATATATTCAAATAACATCTGGGGCATACCACCGGCCCTGCCGCCGATTACAGTTTTTCCTTTAAGTTCAGACCATTCAAAATTATCATTGGCTTCCCTTCCGACAAGGAAATTGCCGGCACGCTGTGTAAGTCCGGCAAAGTTGACAGCATAGTCATCAGAGCCTTCGGCATATACATAGATTGATGATTCAGAACCCATGAATCCAATATCTGCATCACCGGATATTAAGGCTGTCATTACCTTGTCAGCACCAAAACCATTAGTTACGGTAAGCTCAAGCCCTTCGTCGGCAAAATATCCATTTTCAATGGCAACATACATAGGGGCATAGAAGATAGAATGGGCTACCTCGTTCAATGTCACAGAGACAGGAGCAGAACTGGTATCTGATTTGGTTGTGTTGGAGCCGGTTTCTGTTGTGTCGATTTTGGAATTTGCATCCTTATCTTTGGAAGAATCAGAACCGCAGGCTGACAACAACCCAACAGTCAGAGCAGAAGCGAGTATTACGGAAATAAATTTCTTTTTCATAAATCCTCCAGAGTGATATAAGATTCTCGTTTAAAATATGCAAGAAAAGAGAATATGTGTCAAATTCTACTCCAAAGGGGTGTTCATTTTGGAAAATATCCTTTATGCTTAGTGTAAACAGAAAGTAGGTGAAATGTATGGATCTTGTTAAAATTGGAAAATATATTGCAGGGAAACGGAAAGCCCTGGGAATGACGCAGAAACAGCTTGCAGAAAAATTAAATATGAGTGACAAATCAGTATCAAAATGGGAACGAGGCATTTGCTTACCTGATGTGTCGGTTTATATGGAACTATGTGAGATATTGGGAATCAGCATAAATGAATTTCTTGCAGGGGAGGATATTGACGCAGAAAATGTAGAAAAAAAGTCAGAAGACAACATTATACAAGTTACGAAAGACAGTAAAAAGAAACAG
>OMFY01000915.1_pt1 | contig 11839 bp, 9 predicted proteins | sample 1645701 | NCBI WGS metagenome assembly OMFY01 (sample SAMEA103958111, study PRJEB25191) | human gut metagenome | biome: human-associated habitat [ENVO:00009003]; feature: intestine environment [ENVO:2100002]; material: feces | place: Germany | collected 2013/2015
TGACTTAAATAACTATTTGCTTCTAAAGCAAGCTTCGTCGTTAAATAATGTTTATAAATACGATTAGCTTCTTCATGCATTAAATAGTATGGTTCTAATTCTTGATTTACATGTGGTTTTTCTTCATAAAATGTAAAATCACCTAAATCAACATTTCCCATTTGAGCCACCATTTTGACAGCTTCCATAAAGGAAATTTTTAAGTAATCTTGTAAGAAAGTAAACACATTTCCACCGTGTGAACATACAAAACATCTATAGATCTGCTTTTCAGGTGAAACAGACATTGATGGATGATCATCATTGTGAAATGGGCACCTTGCTAAATAATTACGTCCTCTTCTTTCTAAAGGAAGATAATTGCCAATAACATCAACGATATCAACGCTTTGTCTTATTTCATTGATTTTTTCATTTGAAAGTCTTGGCATAATGATCTCCTTTATTAGAAAGTAATTTTATCTTGAATATAATCTACTAATTGATCAATTGGTAAACGTACTTGTTCCATTGTATCTCTGTCTCTAATTGTAACACATTCATCTTCTAATGTATCGAAATCAATAGTTACACAATATGGTGTTCCTATTTCATCTTCTCTTCTATAACGTTTACCAATACTTCCTGCTTCATCATAATCACACATAAAGTTTTTAGATAATTTTGCATATACTTCTTCTGCTTTTTCACTTAATTTTTTAGAAAGTGGAAGCACAGCTACTTTATATGGTGCTAAAGCAGGATGTAAATGTAATACTGTTCTTACATCTCCTTCTGCAATTTCTTGTTCTTCATAAGCATTACATAAGAAGGCTAAAGTTACACGGTCACAACCTAATGATGGTTCAACACAATATGGTACAAATTTTTCTCCTGTTTCTTGATCTAAGTAAGTAAAGTCTTCTCCTGAATATTGAGCATGTTGTTTTAAGTCATAATCTGTTCTATCTGCAATACCCCATAATTCTCCCCATCCAAACGGAAATGCAAATTCGATATCTGTTGTACCTTTGCTGTAGAAACATAATTCTTCTGGGCTGTGGTCTCTTAATCTAATTTTTTCTTCTTTCATTCCTAAATTTAAAAGCCAATTTTTACAGAATGCTCTCCAATATTCAAACCATTCCATATCTGTTCCTGGTTTGCAGAAAAATTCAAGTTCCATTTGTTCAAATTCACGAATTCTAAATATAAAGTTACCTGGTGTAATTTCATTTCTAAATGATTTACCAACTTGACCAATTCCCATTGGTAGTTTTCTTCTTGTTGTTCTTAGTACGTTTTTAAAGTTTACAAATATACCTTGTGCTGTTTCTGGTCTTAAATAAATTTCTGAACTGCTATCTTCTGTAACACCTTGGTATGTTTTGTACATTAAATTGAATTTTCTAATTGGTGTAAAGTTTTGTTCTCCGCATTTAGGACATACAATATTATTTTCTTTTATGAAGTTTATCATTTCTTCGTCTGTCATACCGTCTGCAACCATATCTTTATTATTTTCATGAGCCCAATCTTCAATTAGTTTATCTGCTCTGTGCCTTGTTTTACAGTTTTTGCAATCTATTAGTGGATCACTAAAACCTCCTACGTGACCAGAAGCTATCCATGTTTTTGGATTCATTAATATTGCTGCATCTAAGCCTACATTATATTTGCTTTCTTGCACAAATTTTTTCATCCATGCTTTTTTTACATTGTTTTTTAATTCCACTCCTAAAGGGCCGTAGTCCCAAGCATTTGCTAGACCTCCATAAATTTCTGAGCCTGGGTAAACAAATCCCCTTGATTTGCACAATGCTACTAGTTTTTCCATTGTTAATTCTGACATAAAAATTCCTCCTTTTTACTCAAGTGTGCCAATGGGGACGGAGAATTTTGGCACATTTTAATTATTGAAACAATTTATTTTAATTAAAGTTATGAAATGTGCCAAAATTCTCCGTCCCCATTGGCACACTTGCTAGAAATCAAAAAAACTTTCATTCCTAGCTTTTATTGTATTTATTGCTTCATCTGTTATTTTATTTTTATCAAGTTTTCTCATTATTAATACCACAACTGCAACTATTGCAAATGTTACACCATATATAATTAAGCTTAGTTTCCAGTTTCCTTTTAATAAACTTGCACCAGCTAATGTTGAAGATATTACTGATGGAAATCTTGCAAGTGTAGATATTAATATAAATTCTGTTGGCTTTATTGGTAGTAATGCTGCTATATATGTTAGCAAGTCTTTTGGTGTTCCTGGTATAAAAAATAGTATAAATATTATATATCTAATTGTTTGAGGATTTTGAAACAATTTACTTTTTTCTATTTTTTCTATCTTTTCTGGTTTCACAAATTCATATATAAATTCTCTACCTAATTTATGAACTAGTAAATATATAAATGCTGAGATTATAGCTGCTGATATCATTATAAATACTGTTCCACATAGTCCACCATAGCATAACCCTGCTAATATTTCTATTGGTTCACCTGGTATTATAAATAAAAATATTTGTGCAAACTGAAGTCCAAATAGCATTAAGAATCCCATAAAACCAGATTCATTTATTTTTTGCTTGAAAGCTTGTTGCCCTGCCTCGTTTGATAGTTCCTTAAATGTTGGAATTAAATATACTGTTGTTATTGCCATTATTGCTATTACTACTATCAATAATATTATTTTAAATATTTTAGTTTTTTGTTTCATTTTTCCTCTTTTCTTTATACGGCCTCATCATCACAATCTTGAAATTGTGAATTGTATAGGCTAGCATAAAAGCCACCCTTCTCTAATAGTTCTTCATGCGTTCCTTGTTCTATAATGTCTCCTTCATTCATTACTAATATTAAGTCAGCATTTTTTATTGTAGATAATCTGTGTGCTATTATAAAGCTTGTTCTTCCTTTCATTAGATTGTCCATTGCTGCTTGTATTTGTTCTTCCGTTCTTGTATCTATTGAGCTTGTAGCTTCATCTAATATTAGTATTTCTGGGTTTGTTAATATAACTCTTGCTATTGTTAATAATTGTTTTTGACCTTGTGATATATTATTTGATTCTTCATCAATTACCATATCATAACCCTTTGGTAAAGTTTGTATAAAATGATGAACATGTGCTGCTTTTGCTGCTTCTATTACATCTTCGTCTGTTGCGTCAGGTTTTCCATATTTGATGTTTTCTTTGATTGTTCCACCAAATAGCCATGTATCTTGAAGCACCATTCCAAATACTTTTCTTAAATCTCCACGTTTAAATTCTTGTATATTATGTCCATCAACTAATATTGCACCTTTATTTACATCATAAAATCTCATTAAAAGTTTTACTATTGTAGTTTTACCTGCACCAGTTGGACCAACAATTGCAATTTTTTGTCCATCTTTTACAGTTTCATTAAAGTCATGTATTATAACTTTATCTTCGTTATATCCAAATTGCACATGGTCAAATGTTACATTGCCTTTTATACCTTCTGTTGATATAGCATTTTCTGGATCTTGTTCTTCTTCTGGTTCTTCTAAAAACTCTAATATTCTTTCAGATGCTGCTACCATTGCTTGTAGCATACTTGAAATTTCTGCTATTTCATTTATTGGTCTTGTAAATTGTTTGTCATATTGAATAAATGATTGTATATTACCAACTGTAATTTTTCCTTGCACAGCTAAATATCCACCTAAAACTGCTATTCCAACATAACCAATATTTCCCGCAAAATTCATTATAGGGTACATTAAACCTGACATAAAATGTGATTTCCATCCTGAAGTATATAGCTCATCATTTAATTTTGCAAAAGCTTCTGCTTCTTTATTTTCTCTATTAAATACTTTTACTATTGTATGTCCACCATATATTTCTTCCACTTGACCATTTACATGTCCTAAATAGTCTTGTTGTTGTTTAAAGTATTTTTGTGATTTCTTTACTATAAATTTTACTAATATTACTGCAACTGGTATTATTGCAAGTGATACCAATGTCATGCTAACGCTTATTGTTAGCATCATTATAAATATACCTATAAGTGTACATAATGCTGTAATTATTGATGTAATACTTTGATTCATATTTTGTGAAAATGTATCTATATCATTTGTTATAACTGATAATACTTCACCATTTGTTTTTTTATCAAAGTATTTCATTGGCAAATGATTTATTTTTTGTGCTACTTCATTTCTTAGTCTATATGTTAATTTTTGTGATACATTTGTCATTACTAAACTTTGTATTGCTGTAAATATCATACTTATAACATATAGTACAACTAAGGTAAGCAAAATGCTTGCTATTTTTGCAAAGTCAATTCCACCTGTACCTGACATTTTGTTTACTAAACCATTAAATATCTCTGTTGTTGCATTTCCAGAAATTTTTGGACCTACTATTGTAAACACTGTACTTCCTATTGCAAATATTAGCACTATTAGTAATTGCCATTTATAATCAAGTAAATATTTTTTAAATATTTTCTTTGCAGTACCTTTGAAGTCTTTTGCTTTTTCTGTTTGCTTATTTGACTTTCTATTTCCTTTCATTTTTTATTCCTTTCTATTTTTCTAGATAGTTCTATTTATATAGAGCACACTGTGCTCCGCTACATTTTCTCATAGACTACTTAACACTATCATTCTAATTCTTCTGCAGAAAGCTGTGATAATGCAATTTGTTTATATACTTCACAATTTTGCATAAGTTCTTTATGAGTTCCTTTTCCTGCAATTTTTCCGTCATCTAATACAATTATTTGATCAGCATTTAAAACTGTATTTATTCTTTGTGCAACTATGATTACTGTTTTATTTTGTGTCTTTTCAGACAAAGCTGTTCTTAATTTTGCATCAGTTTTGTAATCAAGTGCTGAAAAACTATCATCAAATACAAATATTTCAGGGTCTTTTGCAATTGCTCTTGCAATTGATAAACGTTGTTTTTGCCCACCTGATACATTGCTTCCGCCTTGTGCTATTTCTGATTTATATTTATCATTTTTAGTATCAATAAATTCTGTTGCTTGTGATATTTCTGCTGCTAATTTCATTTTGTCATCTGACATATTTTCATCACTATATTTTATATTGCTTTCTATTGTACCAGAGAATAGAGCTCCTTTTTGTGGTACAAAACCTATTACACTTCTTAATTCTTTTTGTGTAACATCTTTAATGTTTACTCCATCAATTAATATTTCACCTTTTGTAACATCATAGAAACGAGGTATTAAATTTACAACTGTAGATTTACCACTTCCTGTACTACCTATAATTGCTGTTGTTTTTCCTGGTTTTGCTACAAAGTTTATATCACATAATAGTGGTTCATCTGCATCAGGATATTGGAAAGTAACATTTTTAAACTCTACTATTCCTTTTTTACTTTCATCAAAATGTTTTGGATCTTCTGGGTCTTTTATACTGTTTTCTCTATCTAATACTTCATTAATACGTTTTGCTGATACACTTGCTCTTGGAAGAACAATTGATATCATTGATATCATTAAAAATGCCATTACAATTTGCATTGTGTATTGTAAGAAAGCCATTATATCTCCAACTTGAATTGCATTTATATCTACATTTTTTGCTCCAACCCAAATTATTAATAAAGAAATAAGGTTCATTACAAGCATTAAAAAAGGCATCATTAAGTTCATTGCATTATTAACAAACATAAAGTTTTTCATTAGATTTTTGTTTGCTTTTTCAAATCTATCTTCTTCTTTTTTTTCTGTGTTAAATGCTCTAATTACTGGTATACCTGTAAGCATTTCTCTTGATACTAGGTTTAGTTTATCAACTAGTTCTTGCATTTTTTTAAATTTTGGCATTGCTACAACAAATAGTAATAGTACAATCATTAGTATTGCTCCAAGTGCAACTCCTATTATCCATGCCATTGGGTTTTGTTTTAACGCTATAACTTTAAATAGTCCACCTATACCAATTACAGGCGCATATACAATTACTCTAAACATCATTGATACTACATTTTGTATTTGTTGAATATCATTTGTACTACGTGTAATTAATGATGCTGTTGAAAATTCCTTAAACTCACTAATTGAAAATCCTAATATTTTTCTAAATATTTTTTCTCTTAAATTCTTTCCGAGTCTTGCTCCAACACGAGATGACAAAAACATTACTGTTATTCCACAAATCATACTAACAGCCGCTACTGCTAGCATTTTTAATCCTTCTATCCATATATATTGACTTTGGTAGTTATTTGGATCAACTATTGCTTCTGTTATTCCATTGTTTACTATTCTTGTTATGTAATCTGGCAATGATAAATCGACATACGCTTGAATTACAAGTAATACTACAATTATAGCAATTGCTATCCATGACTGTTTCAAGTTTTTTAATATTTTAAACATTTGTTTATTCCTTTCTATCAAATTAATAGCATTATGCCTTATATTATACATGACACAATGCTATTTGTTAACATTTTTCACACAAATTTTATATTTCTTTAGGAAGTGTGCCAATGGAGACGGAGAATTTTGGCACATTTTAATTATACTAAAATAAACTACTTAAAATAGAAAAATGTGCCAAAATTCTCCGTCCCCATTGGCACACTTTTATTCTAATATGCTTCCTGCTTGTATGCTGTTTCCTCTTAGGAAGTCTGAAGTACTCATTCTCTTTGCATTTTCCGCTTGTATTTCAAGTATTTGCAATATTCCTTGTTTTGCTTTAATAAATAGCCCTTGCTTTGGATTTGTAAATAATATTGTTCCTTCTTCTAAATTATTTAGTCTATGTTTATATTCTTTTAAGTCAGAAAACTTTTCTACTAATTCTTGTTCAGACATCACTTTTGCTTTCCAGAATTTTATCTTTTTTCCATTTAAAAATGTATATGCTCCCATTATTGGGTTTAGCCCTCTAATTAGGTTTTTAATTTGTTCTGCAGTTTGATTTTGCCAATCTATTTTTGCCATTTCTTTATTAAGCATTGGAGCCATTGTAAAATCTTCTCCTTGCTTTTCTCTTGGTGCTTTTCCTTGTTCTATCAGGTCAAGAGTTTTTACTAATAATTCTCCTCCAATTTTAGTTAACCTGTTCCAAAGTTCTCCTGTAGTTTCATCATCACCTATTTCTACTTCTTGTTTTAAAATCATATCTCCAGTATCCATTCCTGCATCCATATACATTGTAGTAATTCCTGTTGTTTTATCTCCATTTAATACTGCCCATTGTATTGGTGCAGCTCCTCTATATTTTGGAAGCAATGAACCATGAACATTTATACAACCTAATTTTGGAATATCTAGCAATTCTTGTGGTAGTATTTTTCCATAAGCTACAACACAAATAACATCTGGTTTTAATTCTTTTATTTGGTTAATAAATTCTTCATTATTTCTTACTTTTATTGGTTGATAGATTCTTAAGTTCTTTTCCATGGCATATTCTTTAACTGGAGAGCCAATCATTTTCATTCCTCTACCTTGTGGTTTATCTGGATTAGTTACAACTGCTAATATGTTATGATTTGCTTCTACCAAGCACTTTAAACTTTCTTTTGCAAAATCAGGTGTACCCATAAATACAATATTAAGCATTTGTTTCCCTCCTTAATTTTTTATTTTTTATTCTCATCAGGTGTAATGTACTCTAATGTTCCTGGAATAATTTTGTCTACAAACAAAACGCCATCTAAGTGATCTATTTCATGTGCTAAAGCTTGTGCTAAAAGTCCTTCACCTTCTATTTTTACTTTTTTACCCTTTTCATTTAAAGCTTCTACTTCTATTTTTTCTGGTCTAACTATTTTTCCAAATTGATTTGGAAAACTTAAGCATCCTTCTTCAACTTCTTGTGAACTACTTTCTTTTATGATTTTAGGGTTTATTAATTTTATAGGTCCTTTATCATTGTATAAGTCAATTACTATTATTCTTTTTAAAATTCCTATCTGTGGTCCCGCTAATCCCACTCCATCATATTTGTGCATAGTTTCAACCATGTCATTCAATATTTCTACTATTTTTTCATCAACTACATCAACTTCTCTTGATTTTTTTCTTAGTATCTCATCTCCTGCTTGTCTTATAAGTCTTATTGCCAAAGTCGTTTCCTCCTATTCTAATTTTTATCTCTCCTATTAATTTAAATGTTAATTTTTAAAAGAATTAGTATATTGCGCGGAAAAGTGTATTAAAAAGGCAAGGGCGCATACGTTTGTATGCAACCGCGTTTTTAATGCACTTTGACAAAGCAAGATGCTGATTATTTTAAAAATTAAAGCCAGTTGTTTGGATTCAAATCTATACTCAACCTAGCACTTCCATTTTTTCCTTCTTTTGTTTTGCTATATTCATTTATCATGTCATTTATTAAACTTACAGTATCATTTCCAAATTTGCACTTTATAATTATACGAAAACGGTATTTATTTTTTATTTTATCTACTGGTGCAGGCATTCCTTTATATAACATTATTCCTATATTTTCATTAATTACTCTGTTCTTTAAGTATTTATGTAATTCTTCCGTTACTTTAAATGCTATTTCTTTATTTTCTGCACTAATACCAATTACTATTATATCGCAAAATGGCGGATATTTCAATTGTTTTCTTAACATAATTTCAGTGTTATAAAACAACCTATAATTTTGCATTTTGGCACATTCTATACTAAAGTTATCTGGATTATATGTTTGAATTATTACCTTTCCTTGTTCCTTTTCTCTCCCTGCTCTTCCGTGCTACTTGAGTTAAAATTTGAAATGTATGTTCATTCGCCTTAAAATCATCAATATTCAAGCTTGTATCTGCAGCTATAACTCCTACTAGAGTAACATTTGGAAAATGATGTCCTTTTACAACCATTTGTGTTCCTATTAAAATATTTATGTTGTCTTTTTTAAATTTGTTTAAAATTTCTTCATGTGAATTTTTCTTTGTTACTGTATCTACATCCATACGTATTGTACTTGCTTCTGGAAATAATAAGTGTATTTGTTCTTCTAACTTTTGAGTTCCTGCACCAAAATACTTAATATTTTTACTATGGCATTCTGGACATTCTTTTGCAATTTCTTCTTCATATCCGCAATAGTGACATTTTAGTTTTTTTGAATTTGCATGATATGTCAATGTAATATCACAATTTTTACATTTTATAGTATGACCACATTCTCTACACATTACAAATGTCGAAAATCCTCTACGATTTAAAAACAATATTGTTTGCTTGTTATTTTGTAAATTTTCTTTTATCGCCTTATACAATTTACCACTAATCATAGTTTTGTTGCCTTGTTCTAATTCATTTCTTAAATCAACAATTTCTACATTTGGAAGTTTTGCATTATTAGCTCTTTGGGTTAGTTCTAGTAACTTTATTTCTCCTGTTTGTGTTTTATAAAATGTTTCTAGGTCAGGGGTTGCACTTCCAAGCACTAAACTTATGCTATTTTCTTTTGCTAAATATCTTGCTATTTCTCTTGCATGATATTTGGGCGTAGTTTCTGATTTATATGATTGATCATGCTCTTCATCCATAATAATTAACCCCAGATTTTGAATTGGGGCAAAAATAGCTGAACGAGCACCTATTACTATTTTTGCTTCATCTTTTTTTATTTTATTCCATTGGTCATATCTTTCTCCCATTGAAAGTTTACTGTGAAGTACTGCAATATTGTCTTCTCCAAATCTAGCAATAAATCTATCTACTGTTTGTGGAGTAAGAGCTATTTCTGGTACCAACATTAAACTGGTTTTGCCTTCATTAAGAACTTTTTCAATTAGTTGTAAATATACTTCTGTTTTTCCTGAACCTGTGACTCCATAAAGTAAAAAGGTTTTAAATTGATGAAAAGATGCTAATATTTGATTAACAACTTTTTGTTGACTAGTAGTCAAGGGATAATCTTCTTGTTGTAGATGTTCATTGTAAGGATTTCGATAAACTTCTACTTGTTTATAAATAATTGCTCCTTGTTTTTCTATATTATTTAAAAGAGCTGTTGAAAAAGGATAATCCTTTATGGGTAATAAATCGTGTTCTTTTATATAATTTAAAGCTTCTTGTTGTTTTGTTGTTTTAAGGGGAATATCTTTTACAAAGGAAACAACTTTTTGATATTTAATACCAACACTATGATTGGTACTTGGTTTTAATTGAGGTGGTAACATACATTGTAAACAACTGATTCTTGTAGAAAGCGTTTGTTTTGAAAGATAGTTTGCAAGTTCTTGTAATTCTTGATTAAGTAATGGTTTTTGATCAATGACATCTTGGATAAAAGAATATTTAAAACCATTTTTTTCTTCTAATTGTTTTTGAGTAAAAAGTGTTTCTTGACACTCAACGACATAACCTACAAGTTGTTGATAACCAAAACGGATATGGACTCGACAACCTGCCAAAACTTGATATTTAGATAAATAGTCATAGGTCGTATCTAATTTATAGATTGCATGTTCCACAAGAACCTTAACAATATACATATTTCCACCTCTCTTTTGTTTGTATTTTACCACATATATTGTAGCTTTATCAAAAAAACTGTCAGTTATAAAAACCAACAGTTACTTTTGATGTTCTTTAATAATTTTTGCTATTTTATCTTTTGCTAGATGAACATCATCATTTTCTACAACATATTTATATTCATCTTTTGTTTGAATTTCTTTACGTGCTTTATCCAAACGTTCTTTTACGATATCTTCGCTTTCAGTACGTCTACCACGAATACGTCTTTCTAATTCTTCTAATGAAGGTGGTACCAAGAAAATCGTAAGGGCATCTGGACACTTTTTCATGACTTGCAACGCTCCTTGAACTTCGATTTCTAAAACGACATTTTTCCCTTCATCTAATAAACGATCTACATTATCTTTAGGGGTACCATAATAATTACCTACAAATCTTGCCCATTCTAATAATCCACCTTGAGCAATTTTATCTACAAACGTTTTTTCATCAACAAAGAAATAATCTACACCATCTGTTTCTGTAGGTCTAGGTTTTCTTGTTGTCATTGAAATAGAATAACTTAAATTTAAACTTTCATCTTTGAACAATTCTTCTCTTACTGTTCCTTTACCAACACCACTAGGCCCACTAAGAATGATTAACATTCCTCTTTTCAATTTTTCCACACCCCTTTTTTTATAAAAATAACTCTACAATAACAAAGAGATAATGTCAATTAAATTTCAAATATGTTATAGTATTTTGGGGTGATAACTATGGCATATGATGGCATTATGATGCATCAAGTAAAAAATTTATTGATAGAAACAATAAAAGGCGGTCGTATCAATAAAATTTATCAAATATCAAAATATGAACTTTTATTTCAAGTTCGTGCAAATAAAAAGAATTATCAGTTATTGATTTCAAGTCATCCAATGTATGCACGTGTTCAATTAACATCTTTATCTTATCCAACACCAGAATCTCCTAATCCGCTTACAATGCTTTATCGTAAGCTTTTAGAAGGTGGTTATATTAAAGATATTGAACAAATCGATTTGGATCGTATTTTTAAAATCACTTTTAGCTGTCACAATGAATTAGGTGATTATATTGAATATATTCTCTATGTAGAAGTCATGGGAAAACATTCAAACATTATTTTAGTAGGTCAAAACGATAAAATCATTGATTGTATTAAACATATTTCACCAAGTATGAACAGTGAAAGATTTTTACAACCAGGAGCCCTTTATCAATTACCACCAATGACGGAAAAACTCGATCCTTTTACAAATGAATTTGTAGAAGATAACCAACTTACTAAAATCTATCAAGGAATGTCTCCTATTTTATCTAAAGAAATATTATATCGTATTGATCAAGAT
>OMFY01000940.1_pt1 | contig 11632 bp, 15 predicted proteins | sample 1645701 | NCBI WGS metagenome assembly OMFY01 (sample SAMEA103958111, study PRJEB25191) | human gut metagenome | biome: human-associated habitat [ENVO:00009003]; feature: intestine environment [ENVO:2100002]; material: feces | place: Germany | collected 2013/2015
CGAAAATAGGCGACACCTGGTTGTTTTGACCGGGTATCGCTTATTTTTTTGTCCGTATTAGAAAGAATGGACATATTCCGACTTTTCGGTTACAATAGATGCGAAGTACGACAAATCTCCACCCAGAAAAATTTTTCAAAAAAATTTGCAGTGATTGGAAAAAAACGCGATGCTGGTGCCCATATATTATGGGGGAATCTATTGCACAGGTGATGAATATGGAAAAGAGCAACCCTTATAGCTTTTATGTGGTTCTGGCGGATGGAATCATGGAGATCCCGCAGGACAGCAATCTGTCCTGGATAACGCTGTTTTACACGCTGCCGAAGGAACTGGTTGAGAAGCGTCCGGCATATCTGGAGCTTCCACGGAACATTCGCCAACTGCTACACTCCGAAGGGTATCGCAAGCTGATTGAGTCGGAAACCTTTCTGGAACTGGTCTGGGACTGCTATGCGTGGGCGGCATGGCAATTCTTCCAGGTGCCGGGCAAGGGTGGCGTAAAACACGACATCCCCGGTAACTGGTCAAACTACTCCGGCGACTTTCCTCTTTGGCAGCTGTCCTATGAAATCATCAAGTATTTCCGGCAGAAGTTTGAAACGGAGATGGAGTGGAGCTTCCAACGGTTGTTCCTGATGGATAAGGATTCGGAGCTGCCATGGCTCAGCTATCAGCACTTCGGAAATCTGGTTGGCAATCTGACCGATATGATCGTGGAGGAACAGAACTGGCAGCCAATGATCGACGAAATCTGGAACAACCGGCAGGTAGCAGATTACACCGGCAAGAACATCAACAAGCGGGACTTCTTGCGGTCATGGAATCACAGCCGTACCGCAGAGCACATTTCTCTGGAGGATATGCTGGAAAACGGCGCAAGCATCAACGGTGAGCAGCTTTATGACATTGCCGATCCCCGGGGCGAGTTTGAATCCACGGTACTTACCGAGCAGAGCATGAAGCAGTTCAAGGACAAGCTGACCGAACAGGACAGAAAGATTTTGCAGTTACGCTATGAGGGTTACTCCCTAAAGGAAATTGCCGAGAAAACCGGGTTCAAATCACCCAGCGCAGTCAGCAAGCGCATTGAGAAGCTGGCTGGGGCTTATGAAGATTTCGTTTCCGGGGAGTACAGCGATTTCCTGGACAAGCACACAACTTAACACAAGGCACTTTAGGCAGTCACGATTTTTCGTGGCTGCTTTTTTATGCTGGGAAGGAGATTTATGAGCAGAGAACCATTGGAAACCATGCCCGATGTGATGGATGCAAAGCAGCTTGCGGATGTGCTTCGCATTTCCAAAGCCGGGGCATACAACCTGCTGAACAGCCCGGATTTTCCCACTTTGCGGATCGGCGGACGGAAGCTGGTTATGAAGCATGATTTGTTGGAATGGTTGCGGAGCCACACCAACGGAAAGGGGTAAAACTGCGGTCATGAGCCGGGAAAATCGTAAATTTGACGATAGTGGGAGTCAGAACATATCCTGCATCGTCCAGACAAATTCTATCGGAAAATTGCCACACTTTCCCGGCTCTTGAGCCGGGAAAAATCTTTGAATACAGGAGGATTCTTATGAAAACAGGACTTACGAAGAAGCAAAAGGTCACAGAGGTATTCTACAATGCCAAAGACCCCGCCGCAGAAATCTACACCCACGATACCAAGCTGAAAAAGCGGCTGCTGTCCTATGCTGCCAAGTATCCAGAGTTATGTAAACGAACAGATGATGACGGGCAGGGTGGTCTGTGGTTTGAGATTGCAAAAGAGCGAATCAGTATCCGGCTGACCGCTCCCTACTCCCAGGAACGCCGGGAGGTTGCAAGTAAGCTCGCTAAGGAAAACAACACATTTCGGGATTTGCACTAAGGAGGCTATCATGAAAAAAGTTGTAAGCTGTGCATTCAATATCGATACTACCAGCGTTGAAGTGAAGTGTGCCGACACATGCAAATAAACCATTGAAGTAAGATGCACTGCGGCAAAGATACTATTCTCTTTGCCGCAGCGTAAAATTTTTTCATCTCAGACTATCTTTTTTCCGTTCTGCTTCGTTATACTAAATGAAAGCGCTTTTAATCTACAGGAGAGGAGGAAAAACATGGACGGCGATTTCCTGCTCCTGCACAGAATGCAAAATGGCGATGATCAGGCCATCGAATCCTTTGTGCGGAAGTATTACCCAAAGATAATGCGTTACTGTCACCTACATATCAAGGACTCCGGTTTCACAGAAGACTTGACCCAGGAAACCTTTGCCCGGTTCTTCCGCACGCTCCATCAGTACCAGCACTATGGGAAGGCTGCAAATTATCTGTATGTGATTGCAGGCAATCTGTGCCGGGATTATTACAGAAAGCCGGAAGAACTGCCGATGGAGGAACTGCCGGAGCATCCTGTCTGCCTGATGGAGTCCCTGGATTTACGGATGGATGTCCATATGGCTCTGGAACGTCTTCCACAGGAACTGCGGGAAGTAACCATCCTGTATTTCTTTCAGGAAGTCAGGCAAAAGGAAATTGCCAGAATTTTGGGGATCAGTCTGCCGCTGGTGAAGTACCGGATCAAACGTGCAAAAGAATTATTGACGATATATTTAGGGAAGGAGGATTTTGAATGAGGGAACTCTTTCGCTTTGATGTGACCTGCGATGAATCCAAAATACAGAAAACCATTTCTGTTTCCAAGGAAGAATTTCTTTCTGAGGAATCGGAACAAACCGTTTCCCACATAGAATTTCTGTATCAGCAGAGTAAGTTCATCAAGAAACGCTGGTGGCTGATGCAAGGGCTGCTGCTTGCCTTTGTATGTTTCTTGCTTAAAAACTCAGAAACCGACTTCACCGTGCGCCGTATTCTGGGGCTTACCGGATCGCTGTTTGTAATTCTGATTTATCCGGAAATCTGGAAAAACCGAAGTTGCGATGCTTTGGAAATCGAATGTACAACATTTTATACCCTTCGTTCCATCTATGCGGCACGGCTGACCCTCTTTGCCGGGGTAGATATGGTGCTGCTGTCAGCATTCTATGCGGTCGCAACCCTGCTTAGCAGAATGACTCTCTGGGAAATGCTTACACAGTTTATGCTCCCCTTCAATGTGACCTGCTGTATCTGCTTCAGAACCCTTTACAGCAAGCGGATCAATTCTCAGGCACTTTCCCTGCTTCTGTGTGTCCTTTGGGCTGGAGCCTGGTCAGTGCTCGTTCTGAATGATACTGTTTTCCGTGCCATCTCTGTTCCTGCGTGGGTATCTTTGCTGGCTGCATCTGTTTTCTTCATGGGATATACCCTCTATCGCGGACAGAGGAAATGGCAAACGATTATGGAGGTGAAACCTTTATGGATTTGAGAATTAGAGACTTAACAAAAGAATTTGGCGACTTCAAAGCTGTCGATCATTTCAGCTATGATTTACGCTGCGGCGTCTATGGTTTGCTTGGTGTCAACGGCGCTGGTAAAACCACCCTGATGCGGATGCTTACTACCTTGATGAAGCCCACATCCGGGCAAATTATCTGGGATGGAGAAGACATTTTTGCCATGGACGGCAGATACCGGAATCTGCTGGGATATCTTCCTCAGGATTTTGGGTACTATCCAGACTTTTCCATCTACGACTACCTGATGTACATTGCCACCCTCAAAGGTATACGCCCTGCGGTGGCAAAGCAGCGGGTCAAGGAACTGCTGAAGCAAGTTGGTCTGGTGAAAGCACGGAACAAGAAAATGAAAACCCTTTCTGGCGGCATGAAGCGCCGGGCAGGTATTGCCCAAGCCATGCTGAACGACCCCAAGATTCTAATTCTGGACGAGCCTACCGCCGGTCTGGATCCCAGCGAGCGGATTCGGTTTCGGAATCTGATCAGCGAGCTTTCAGAGGATCGAATCGTGCTGCTGTCCACACATATTGTATCGGACATTGAGTATATCGCAGGTGACATTCTGCTGATGAAGGACGGCTGCCTTGCCATTTCCGGCACTGCTGAGGAACTCATTGACTCCATGCCAGAACTGGTTTGGAGCTGTACTGTGCCCAAAAGCAGGATCGATGCCTGTCTGAAGGCATACAAAGTTGCAAACGTGAAGACGATTCCTGGAGGTGCGGAGCTACGAATCGTTTCCAAGGGACGACCGGCAGAAGATGCCGTCAGGGTAGAACCAACTTTGGAGGATGTTTTCCTCTGTTATTTTGGAGAAAGGACAGGTGATAGCGATGGTACGGTATGAACTAAAAAAGGTGCTTGGTTCCGTTGGTGGTAAGATCGCCCTGATATTGTACATTGCCGTCTTGGCGCTGTCCTGTTGGCTATCATCGACTGGCGCATTGAATGTGGAGGTAAAGTGGGTGAATGAGCAGGGGGAGAGCGAATATGGCCCATCTGCTGTCAAGAAACTGCGCGAAGCCCAGAAGGAATGGGAAGGCTGGGTTGATCAGAATAAGTTGAGCAGAGTGATTCAGGAAAATCAAAGGATCAATGCAACACCCGAAGCAAAGTCAGATATTGTGCAGCAGAATGAAATCGCGTATAGCTGGAAACAGGGTTTCGCACCCATCCGGAAAATTCTGAATGAGTCCTATTCAAATGGTTTCCGGGAGTACGATTATTACACCGCTGACAGGCTCACTGCCATCGATGAAGATACCTTTTACGCCAACCGTGAGAAATTACTGAAAAATTGGCTTTATGATGAAGCCGATGGTGCTTACTCCAAGTATTCCGAATCGGAGAAGCAGTACATCATTGGGCAGTACAGGGAATTAGAGATTCCCTTCTACTTTACATACCACGAAGGCTGGCATCAGCTTCTGGAAAACGCCGGATATATTCCTTCGCTGGGAATTCTGATTCTGGGTTTTCTGTTGGCTGGCATCTTCTCTAACGAATTCAAATGGAAAGCGGATGCAGTGTATTTTTCCACCCTTTGTGGCAGGAATAAAGCTACCTCTGCCAAGATCAAGGCAGGTTTTCTGCTGGTGACAGTCCTGTACTGGGGAGCCATGCTTATTTATAGCCTGTTCACCTTGTGCTATCTCGGCTTCGAGGGCGCAAGCTGCGTCATCCAGTGGCAGCTCTGGAAAAGTATCTATAATCTTAATATGTGGCAAGCTTGGATGCTGGCTCTCATATCCGGCTACATCGGCAACCTTTTCTTGGCGTTCCTGACCATGTGGATCTCCGCCAAGACAAAGTCTACTGTCTTTGCGGTGACAACCCCATTTATTCTGATATTCCTCCCCTCTTTCCTGGAGGGAATGGCAAACTGGTTGGATAAAATTCTGAGCCTCATGCCGTCGCACTTGCTGGAACTCTATCAGAATCTGGGTTCCTTCAATATTCTCACCATCTTTGGTAAGGTTTCCCGTACTTTAGATGTCAGTATTCCGCTATATCTTACGCTGTCTGTCATATTGATCCCCATGATGTATCTGGAATATCACAGGAAGAGAGCATAATCATTACCGTTCCATGTGTGATAAGCGCGAAATCAAAAAGGAGGTTTTACACCATGTATCGAAAAGTCCTTGCCTTTCTTCTGACCGTCCTTGTTGTGATCGCCATTGCAGGATGCTGGATTTTGTAAAAACAGTATGATATTCAGGCACCAGCAACTCTTCATTCCTTCGCTTGTGTCCCTTAGTAATTATACTAAGGGCGCACTTCTATACGGGGTATTCCCCGTATGTGCGCTCTGTGAAACTGAACGCCCCGGGCACCTGAATGTCCGGGGTGTTTTGCGTCACTGCGTTCCGAACAGGGGGCTGCGCTCCCTTGCGCCGCTATGCGGCTATCCTTGCAGACCGTCAGTAATGCTGGCGGTCATTTTTTATCCAAATCTTTTAGGAGGTTATTCAAAATGTCAAAACAGAAATCCCTATCCCAACTGGAAGCGGAGAAAGCCGCCTGTGAACGGCAGCTTGTCCAGCTCCAACACAAGGTACAGCAGTATGAAAACCGGATTGCCTACTGTGAGAAAGGCGAACGGCGAAAGCGCACCCATCGGCTCATCACCCGTGGCGCAGTTGTAGAGAGTGTTGCTCCCACGGTGAAGGTACTGACGGAGGTGGAGTTCTACGCTTTTGCAGAATCCGTCTTTGCTCTGCCGGAGGTTCAGACTTTGCTTGCGGAAACAATTCATGCCCATGACCAAGGGAGGGCTTGACTATCGCGCTATTTCATTTTCATGTCACCCAAATCAAGCGCAGCACCGGACAGTCCGCCGTTGCCGCAGCCGCCTACCGTTCCGGCGAAAAGCTCCACAGCGAATACTACGGCGAGGACAGCGACTACACCCGCAAGGGCGGTGTAATCTGTTCGGAAATTCTGCTGCCCGCCCACGCTCCGCAGGAGTACGCAGACCGGGAAACACTCTGGAACGCTGTTGAGAAAGTGGAGCGTGGAAAGAAAGCCCAGCTTGCATACAGCTTTGACATTGCCTTGCAGAACGAGTTCTCCATGGAGGAGAATATCAATCTCGCAAGGCAGTTTTTGTTGGAGCAGTTTGTGAGGCGGGGCATGATCGTGGACTTCGCCGTGCATTCCCCCGATAAAGAGGATGGCGGCATCTCCAATCCCCATTTCCATGTAATGTGCCCCATCCGTCCCATAGAGCCGAACGGCAAGTGGGGCAACAAGCAGCGGCGGGAATATGTGCTGGACGAGGATGGCAACCGCATCCCGGATGGAACCGGCGACTATGTGTTCAATGCCGTCCCCACCACCGACTGGGGCAGTCCCGAAACCCTGGAACACTGGCGGCAAACTTGGGCGGAATTGTGCTATCAGCTCTCTCATATTCGCAACGGCAAATCGCATATTCAAAAATCCCTTGCCGTATGGAAGCCGGAGATGGAACGTTACGCCGGTCTGGTACAGCAGATCAAGGAAAAGAGCAAGGAGCGCAAATCGCTGGTTGCTGAGAAAAAGGAATTGCCAATATACCATGTAAAACGCCACAAGGCGCTGGCTGTCCGCATTGCCGAGCTGACAGAAGATTTAGAGGAATTGCGTTTCGAAAAGGCACTCCTTTTGCAAAAATTTGAGTATGCAGAAGATGCAGGCGCAGAGGCATTCCGCAAGGATATTGCCACCATGGAGGCCTGCCTGAAAAAGCTGGAGACGCGGGAACAGAAATATTCCGTTGAACTGGATAAGGCTTTGACTGAATATGCCGAGCTGAAAGCGCAGGCTGCGGATTTTGACCCGGTAGAGCTGTACAAAGCACGGCAGGTCATCCGTCCTGCGCAGGAAAAGGCGGCAGAACAGCAGTTAGAGGATGCCATGCACGAGAAGCCTTCTCTTATTATGCTGCTCAGCGCCAAGCAGGAAACATCCCACCTGCTTGGCGCGGATGCAGAAGAACGGCAGGCGCGACAACTCATTATGCACAGAAATCAAGAGCAGTATCGAAATTCTCTCAGTAAACGAAAAAGAAATGACCCTGAGCGGTAATCATGTATAAAGACGGTGGCTCATACGAGTCGCCGTCTCTATACATGGGGCATGTCGTTGAGCGTTGTGCAGATCGTTCCATAGGAAGATTATTGCAGATATTATATGTGGTTCATGTTGTGTTAATTCCTGCTTTTTTCTTGTAATCAATCCATCCGTGCAATATGAAACAAAATGGGTATCAGAACGCAGCGTTTGGATGCTTCGCTCTGATGCCCTTTTACGATATAGTTTCTTTTACCGCAGCGACAACGATTACCGGAATTCCAGCGTCTCTTTCTGCAACGCTGCACCCCTTTTGATTAGTGATTTTTTCTCCGCACCTCTTGCAAAACAGAAAGAAACGCGGTATAATATGACCGAAAGAACCGAATTGGTCATATTTAAGGAGGCGTGGGCTTGGCTTTTACCGATTACGAGACTGAACAGCTCCGCAAGGCGTTGCTGAAGGAAACGAGACATTGTGCTGTCACGCTGGGGATGAAGAAAACCTCCGTAGAGCAGCTGACGAAGGCGGTCGGGATTGCGAAGGGCTCGTTCTATAAATTCTACGAATCCAAGGAAATGCTTTTCTTCGCGGTTTTGGAGAACATTCACTCCGAGCTTTACGGAGTGGCTGACCATGCACTGAGCGAAGCAAACGGCTTGCCGCCGTCGGAGCGTGCGGCAAAGGCGGTTCTTGCCGTCTGCCGGCGGCTGTCCGATACCGGCGACATGATTTTCATTGAAAACGATGCGAAGCTGCTTTTGCAGAGACTGCCGGAGGACGTCAAAAATGTCCATTACCACGATGACGAAACGCATATTCGTCAGCTCTTGGAAAAATATGATTTGATGCCAAGGCGCGGCGCTTCTTTGGCTGCCGCGACGGTGCGGGGACTGATCCTCACAGTTTCCCATAAGGAGCAGATTGGGGAGTTGTATCCGCAGGTGCTGGAAACGCTGGTGTACGGCGCTTGCAGGGAGTTATTTAAATAAGCGGAAGGCCGCAGAGATGCGGCTTTTCCAAAACACAACGGTTAGCGTCATCTAACCTCTCGAATGCACGCATCGGTTAGGTTAATCTAACATTGAAAGGAATGATAGCGATGCAGGAACACAAGAATTTCTGGGACAAAAATGCCGGACGTTACGACCGCTTTATGCGAAAGGATCGGGCGGCGTATGACGAGATGTATGAGCTGATCCGGCCGGTCGTGCGGCACAAGACGGTGCTGGAGCTTGCTACCGGCACGGGATTGATTGCAAAGCACATCGTGAACGCGGCGGCACACATCGAGGCGACGGACGCCTCTGCGGAGATGATCGCTGAGGCAAAGCAAGATACCCGCTCTACCAAGCTGCATTTCTCCGTGCAGGATATGTTCTTCCTGCCCTATGCGGAGGAGTCCTTCGACGTGGTGATCGTGTCCAACGCACTGCACATCGTGCCGCAGCCGGAGAAGGCCCTTGCCGAGATTCGCCGGGCGCTGAAGGATGGCGGCGTGTTGATTGCGCCGACCTTCACCCATGCCGGAAACTCTTTTTCCGGCATGGTCAAGGCCTTTTTATGAAGCTGGCGGGCTTCCCTCTCCACAGCAGGTGGACGAGCGAGGAATACCTGCGCTTCCTACGGCAGAACGGCTGGGCGGTGCGGAAAAGCGCTGCTCTGAAGGCGTCCTTCCCGCTGACCTATGCGGAATGTGTGAAATCGGAGGTGTGATAAGATGTCATTTTTTGAGAACACCAGAAAGCCTGTGGGGCTTGGCGGGAAAATCATGGTCGCCATGATGAACCTGGGGCACAGTCCTGTGGCACGGTGGGGACTTCGCTTTTTGGAGCTTACTCCGGACGCCAAGGTGTTGGACTGCGGCTGCGGCGGAGGGGCGAACATCAAGAGACTTCTGAAAAAATGCCCGGAGGGTATTGTCAAGGGCATTGACTATTCCCCCGTCAGTGTGGAGAAATCCAAAAAGGTCAACGAGGCCGCCATAGCGGAGGGCCGCTGCACCGTTCTGCAAGGCAGCGTGGCGAATATGATCTTTGCAGGCGACTGGTTCGATGCGGTAACGGCCTTTGAAACCGTCTATTTCTGGCCCGATCTGCCGCAGTGCTTCCGGGAGGTTTACCGGGTGCTGAAGCCCGGCGGGACATTACTCATCTGCAACGAAAGCAACGGCGATACGGACAAGGACAAGAAGTGGACGGAGATCATCGGCGGCATGACCATCTACAAGGACGCCGAGCTGAAGACGTATCTGGAGCAGGCGGGCTTTCACGATGTGCAGATACACAAAAAGAAAAGCTGGCTCTGCATTACGGCGTGGAAATGAGGGGGCTAAATCATGAGTATCTTTGCATCTATCTTACGCAGCGTATACAAGCTCTCCGGCGCGAAAAAGGCGTTCGCCTTGCCGGAGGATGCACTGCGAAAGGAAATTGAAAAGCAGAACCAGCATCGTGGCGTTTTTACGCCCACCGACCACAAAGCACATTATGAGACGATCACAGTGAACGGCTTTCCCTGCCTGATCGTGCGAGAGCATCCGAAGCCGTCCGAGCGCGCAATTCTCTATTTCTTTGGCGGCGGCATGGTGATCGGCCCCGATAAGGGCGACCTGCCTGTGATGCGCAAGCTCTGCCGCGAGACCGGCTGTGATGTGTGGTTTCCGTTTTACCCGCTCTGCATGGAACACTGCATTACTGAAACCTACGCGATGGTGTACGAATGTTATCGAAAAATGATTACGCTGTACGGCGGCGGAAATGTCAGTACCTGCGGCTTTTCCTCCGGCGGTGCGCTGGCGCTTGGCATTGCGGCGCATAACAACGCCCAGCCAGAGCCACTGCCGCAACCGAGGCACATTGTCGCCGTATCCCCCGGCGAGGTGCCGTGGAACGATGCGGAAAGGGCGCGGATGCAGGCACTCAATAAACGGGACGTTTCCATCGACTATGCCTTTATGGTGACGGTGGAAAAGTTCATGCGGCATGGCTGCGAGAATGTGCCGGACTATATGCTCTCCGGCTCCCGGGGAGATTTTACCGGCGTAGGCGATATTCACTTCTTCTATTCTGCCGACGAGGTGCTCTACGGCGCATTGCCGGACTTTGAGGAAGCCTGCAAACGGGCAAATGTCCCCTATACGGTGTCCGCCCGCCCGAAGATGGTGCATTGCTACTGTATGCTGCCGATCTTCAAGGAGGCAAAGGAGGACTTTGCGAAAATCGTGGACATTTTGAAAAAATGAGATCGGAAACGGTCGTGTGATGATTGAAACATGGAGGAAGAACCATGGAACGAAAAGAGGCCATTCGCGGTGCGTACCGAATGACGGGCGGAAACAATTTTTATGACGGCATGATCACCTGCTCTACTCTGAGCGGGAAAGCGGTGAGCCGTTTGGTATGGGCTATGAACAAGGCGGAATGCGATGATTATCTGGAAAAGGCACTGTCCGGTATTCCAAGTAATTTCACGGGCAAGCTGCTTGAGGTGCCGGTGGGAACCGGCATTCTGACCATGCCGGTTTATAAGACGATGCCTGATGCAGACATCACCTGTCTTGATTACTCATCCGACATGATGAAGCAGGCGCAGGAAAAGGCAAGCCGCCTTAATCTGAACAACATAACCTTTCAGCAGGGTGACGTGGGTGCGCTCCCTTATGAGAACGGTACATTCGACGTTGTCGTGTCGTTGAACGGCTTTCACGCTTTTCCGGACAAGGAGGCCGCTTATCGGGAGGTTTTCCGGGTCTTGAGACCCGGCGGGACGTTCTGCGGCTGCTTTTATGTGAAGGGCGAGCACAAGCGGACGGACTGGTTCGTCCGGCATGTTTATGAAAAGATAGGGTTTTTCACGCCGCCCTACGAGACAGCTTCCAGCCTGAAAAACCGGCTGGAGCGTATGTACGCAGCCGTAACACTGGGAAACGTGAAGAGCATGGCATGGTTCATCTGCCGGAAAACGGACTAAACCAGAGACGATTTCGTACGCAAAACAGAAAGCAAGGACAAAAATAAACAGATGAAGGACAATGAATTGCAATTTGACCGCAAATGCCATGTGCTGTATTCAAAGCCTTGCAAGAAAGAAATCCTGGCGAAAATCGCCCTGCACTATCCGGAAGCGGAGCGGGAGACAGTATGGGAAAAGGTGCAGCGGCAGTACGCGGTCTATCTCTCCGACTGGC
>OMFY01000944.1_pt1 | contig 11594 bp, 14 predicted proteins | sample 1645701 | NCBI WGS metagenome assembly OMFY01 (sample SAMEA103958111, study PRJEB25191) | human gut metagenome | biome: human-associated habitat [ENVO:00009003]; feature: intestine environment [ENVO:2100002]; material: feces | place: Germany | collected 2013/2015
GCAGGGTACGACATGGAAATTTTGCCCCCGGACCTCATTACCTACTCCAAGGACGCGGCGGCGCTCCTGGCGGACCTCCAGTCCCGGAACGAGCGAATGTTCCTCCTGACGTTCACTGTGGTGAACATCGCTCCCACCCGGCAAAAGCTGGAGAACGACGTGTTCACCATCTCCGGCATCGCGCAGAAGTACAACTGCGCCTTGAAGCGGCTGGACTGGCAGCAGGAGCAGGGCTTTACCTCCTCCCTGGTGCTGGGGGACAACGCCATCGAGATACAACGGGGCATGACCACCAGCTCCACGGCGATTTTCATTCCCTTTATGACAAAGGAGCTGCGCATGGACGGGGCGGCGCTGTACTACGGCATGAACGCCCTTTCCAACAACGTCATTATGGCGGACCGCAAGCGGCTTAAAAACCCCAACGGCCTGTTCCTGGGCACCCCCGGCAGCGGCAAGAGCTTTGCCGCCAAGCGGGAGATCGTCAACGTGTTCCTCTCCCTCCCGGACGACGACATCATCATAGCGGACCCGGAGGGGGAGTATTACCCCCTGGTGAACCGGCTGGGCGGTCAGGTGGTGCGGCTGTCCCCGTCGGCCACGGCGGGCACGTTCATCAACCCCATGGACATCAACCCCAACTACGCCGACGACGAGGACCCCCTGTCCCTCAAAAGCGATTTTATCCTCTCCCTGTGCGAGCTGATCGTGGGCGGGCGGAGCGGGCTGGCCCCCGTGGAAAAGACGGTGATCGACCGTTGTGTGCGGACCATCTACCGGCCCTATCTGGCGGACCCGGCCCCGGAGCGTATGCCCATCCTCCAGGACCTCTACGACGAGCTGCTGAAACAGTCCGAACCGGAGGCCCGGCGGGTGGCGTCCGCCCTGGAGCTGTACTGCACCGGCTCCCTCAACCTCTTTAACCACCGCACTAATGTCGAGGTCAATTCCCGGCTGCTGTGCTTCGACATCAAGGCCCTGGGAAAGATGCTGAAAAAGATCGGGCTGCTGATCCTCACCGACCAGATATGGGGCCGGGTGACGGAGAACCGGGACCGGCGGCGGGCGACCTGGGTGTACCAGGACGAATTTCACGTCCTGCTGGCGGAACCCCAGACGGCGGCGTACAGCGTCGAGATTTTCCGCCGCTTCCGCAAGTGGGGGGCCATCCCCAGCGGGATCACCCAGAATGTGAAAAGCCTGTTGGAGAGCAGCGAGATCGAGTCCATTTTTGGTAACTGCGATTTCCTCTATATGCTGTCCCAGGCCGCCGGGGATCAAAAGGTGCTGGCAAGCCACCTGGGGATCAGCCCGCACCAGCTCTCCTATGTCACGCACTCCGGCTCCGGCGAGGGGCTGCTTTTTTATGGGGATACCACCATTCCCTTTGTGGATCACTTCCCCCAGGACACCGAGCTCTATACCCTGCTGACGACCAAGCCGGAGGACAAGGCCAATGGGCAGGAGTAAGGCCCGGCCCACTTCTGGACACCGTGTCCATAAGTCCAAGCTCCACCAGGAGAGCGAACGGGCCCGGCCCTCCGAACGGCTGCGGCAGGAGGGGAAGAAGCGGAGCGCCCAGGGGCAGACGCGGGCGGAGAAAAGCGCGGTCAAGGCGGAAAAGGCCAAGCTGCGTATGGGCGCGGCCCAGGAGAAGCTGGCGGCCCAGGCCCCGGTCAAGCCCCCCGGCCCTGTGAAGCGCGGGGCCGGGGCCCTGGGCTGGGGCGTCCATGGCTTCGTCCATGGCAAGCTCTACGAGGTGGAGCAGGAAAATGTAGGAACCGAAGGGGCCCACCGCTCGGAGCTTGCCGGGGAGGTTGTCCTGCGGCATGGCTCCCGGTTTGTAAAACGCAAAGTCCGGGAGCATCCGGCAAGGGCGGCCAGCCGGGCCGAGGCCAGGTATCAGAAAGCGGCGGCGGATTATCATTTCCACACCGCCGCACAGGAGCACCCGGAGCTTTCCCAAAACTATTTTACCCGGTACTGGCAGAAACAGCGGCTTAGAAGGCAATACCAGAAGCGGGCGAAGGAGGCCGCAAAACAGAGCGCAAAAGCCGCCGGGAAAACAGCCGTCGCCACGGAAAAGCTGACAGCCCGGGCCGCCGGGTTTGTGAAGCGCCATCCAGTCGGATGCCTGCTGGCGCTGGCCTGTGTCCTTGTGATCGTCCTGCTCCAGTCCTGTTCGTCCTCGCTGGTGTCCATCGGCAACGCCGGAGCCGGGGCGCTGGGAGCCACCACTTACCCCTCTGAGGATGAGGCGATTTTAGGGGCGGAGGCGGCTTATGCCGGGCTGGAGGCAGAATTGCAAACCTACCTTGATACCTACGAAAGCACCCACGATTATGACGAGTACCACTTCGATCTGGACGAGATCGAACACGATCCCTATGTGCTCATTTCCCTGCTGTCGGCGCTCCATGAGGGGGAATGGACGCTTTCACAGGTGGAGGGCTCCCTGCAAATGCTCTTTGACCGCCAGTATATTCTGACGGAGCGTGTGGAGGTGGAGACACGCTATGACAGCGACGATGAACCCTATTCGTGGTACATCTGCTATGTGACGCTGGAAAACAAAAACCTGTCCCACCTGCCTGTTTCCCTGTTGAGCGAAGAACAGATGTCCCGGTACTCCATCTATATGTCCACCCTCGGCAACCGTCCCGACCTGTTTCCCGACTCCCCCTATGTGGACAAATACATTACCAACCCGCCGGAGGGCTATGAGGTTCCGGGGGAATATCTGGACGATGAAACATTCGCCGCTATTTTCTCGGAGGCAGAGAAATACATCGGCTATCCCTATGTGTGGGGCGGCTCCAGCCCGTCTACATCCTTTGACTGCTCCGGCTATGTGTCATGGGTGATCAATCATTCCGGCTGGAATGTGGGCCGCCTTGGGGCGCAGGGGCTTTACAACATCTGCACCCCGACCAGCTCCCCAAGGCCCGGCGACCTTGTGTTTTTCAAGGGAACCTATGATACCCCGGGCGTGAGCCACTGTGGGATTTATGTAGGCGATGGGCGGATGCTCCACTGTGGCGATCCCATCGGATATGCAAACTTAAATACAAGCTACTGGCAGTCTCATTTTTACGCCTACGGGCGTTTACCATGATTGGAGGTCATTTATGGCAACAGCAAAAAGCATGAAAATCCAGGCCGAGATTGATAAGGTCAAGGCCAAAATCAGCGAACAGCAGGCCCGGCTCAAGGAGCTGGAAAAGAATAAGCAGGAGGCCGAAAACAGCGAGATCGTGGACATCGTGCGGGGCATGAGCATTTCCCTGGAGGAGCTCCCCCTGGTGCTCCAGCGGCTCCGGGACGGCACTTCTGGACAAAGTGTCCAGAAGTCCGAGGACGGCGGAAAGGAGGAAAATTGAAGATGAAACGCTTTCGGGTGATGGCGGCGGCGCTGTGTGCCGCCGTTCTTTTATGCGGATTTAGCGTCCCGGCCTATGCCTATGCGGACGGCGGCGAGGGCGCGGACTATGGCGATCCCACCATGACCGAGGAAACCACGGCCCCGGAGCCGGAGCCCACCATCGAACCGGGCGAGGGCTTCTCGGAGGAGGGCAACCTTGTTACCCGCGATCTGCTCTATGACGAGTACACCAACAAGCAGTTTATCACGGTGCAGACGGCGGGCGGAAACACCTTTTACATTGTCATTGACTACGACAAGCCCGTGGACGAGGAGGGCGAGCAGTATGTAACCTACTTTTTGAGCATGACGGACGAGGCCGATCTGCTGGCTGCGGCGGAGGCTGCCGGGGTGGAACAGGCCACCTGCTCCTGCTCTGAAAAATGCGCGGCGGGGGCTGTCAATACGGATTGCCCGGTCTGCTCCATCAATATGACCGAATGTGCGGGCGTTGAGCCGGAACCCGTGGAAACGGAGGAAACGGAGGAACCTGCCCCGGAGGAGGCCGAGCCGGAAACTGGCGGCAATATGGGGATGCTTCTGCTGGTGCTGGCCGTGGCGGTGATCGGAGGCGGGGCTGGCTGGTACTTTAAGATTTACCGCCCGAAACACCAAAAAGCCGCCGAGCCCGAGGAGGACTACGGCGGGGAGCTGGACGGCTATGACGGCGAGGAACCCTACGGGGACGAGGACGATGACGGCCCGCCCTGGGACGAGGAGGACGATGGCGGAGAGGAGGCTGACAAGTGAGGTTTACCAACAGCCCCTTTGAAAAAATGATGAAGCAGAAGCCCCATCCCCAGGCTCCGGCCCCGGCAAAGCCGCCCAGGGGCTCCCGGTGCTCCGGGTGCCCCTACTGGCGGGGCATCGGCTGTGTGTCCTGCTACCGGGAGCTCATGCGGGCCCCGGCTGGCGGGAGGTGACGGCTTGGCCCGTGAACTGACACGCGAGGAAAAACGGGCGATCCGCGCCCTGGTGACAAAATGGTGTGCCAACTATGACCGGGAGTGCGGCTGCCTGCCCCTGGACTGTGAGTGCTATATGCTGGGGAAATGCTGGACGGGCGCATACTGCCGCTATTTCCGGGAGGCCGTCCTGCCCCTTGATCCGGCGCTGGAGGCAGCTCTCTTGACCGAAGGGCCCAGGCCGGATTTCAAGGTCTGCCCGGTCTGCGGCGGGCCTGTTCCCCCGGATCGGCGGCAGGCGTACTGCTCGGCGGCCTGTGCAAAGAAAGCCCACCGCCGCCAGCAGAGGGAATATATGCGGAAAAAGCGGGGCTGGGGTGTTGACAATTAGGCCCCTTAAAACCCGCTTGTATCAAGGCTTTCCGGGGGCTGTTTTGGGGCGGGCCGTATCAGAGTATGGCCTGCCCCATTTCGACCCGGATGCTGTCAACATTTATGCTGTGGCGCTTTGGGACAATTTGTCCCGAAGTGCCCGCTTTTTAAGGAGGTGCTACTTTGGAAAACAATCAAGGCTATGTGATCCGGCAGTCTGTTTTGTTTGACAATGGCCGGGGCTTTGCGATGGGAGAAAATTTCAAGGCCCCTAATCCCTTTGTGACCTGGCAGTTTACCCAGGAGGGCGGGAAACGAGACTACTATTGGGGCCATTACTTCAACGAGGAATGTGAAGCCATCGGGGACTATAACCGCCGCGTGTTCAGCTATGAAAAGCAGTATGGCGTTTCCCGGCTGGAAACCTCCGGCCCGGATTTTTTCAAGTATTATTCAACCCAGCGGCCCGTGGATATAGCTACCTATCCCCGCCCGAAGGACAACCTGCCTGTGGCTCATCTCAACTACAATACCCGCCAACCTGTGGAGGGCGAGTCATTCCGGGCATGGGGTGAGCTTTGGTATCTCCACCCGCTGACAGAAAAGCAGATGGCCGATTATGAGCTGCGGCCCGCCCATGACAATCCCGAAGGCCGTGAACCTGTGCCGGAGCGCGGTGCGGCAAAGAAGCCGCCGATTGCCGAGCAGATGAAAGAGGCCGGACGCAAGGCCCGGGAACAGCGGGCCCCGGATGCGCCGGAAAAGAAAAGTCCCAGCCGGGACGATAGATAGGAGGTCTGTGTTATGGAGAAAAAGCGAGAACAGGAGCTTGCCGACCAGGAGGCCATGCGACTTTACCGGGAATTTCATGCTCCGATCCCCGCAAGCCCCCGGGAGCGGGAGAAGCCTTTAGACAAGGTAAAGGAGCCGCCCCGGGCCAGCCGCAGTCTGGAACGGGAGGAACGATGACAAAGAAACGCCGCCGCCCGATCAATCTCCATGTGATGGTGTCGGAGGAGGAGCAGGCGCTGATCCGGGAACGCATGGCCGAGGCGGGCATCCGAAACATGGGGGCCTATATGCGGAAAATGGCGTTGAATGGGTATGTGCTCCATGTTGACCTTTCGCCCGTCCGTGAGCTGGTGTCGCTCCAGCGGCGGTGCTCAAACAATCTCAATCAAGTGGCAATCCAGGCCAACACCTACGGCGGGATCTATCCCGAGGAAATCAAAGCCCTGCAACGGGACTATGAAAAGCTGTGGGGGCCATTGTCCGATCTTTTGAAAAAGCTGTCTGCTATTGTGGAGCTATGACAAAACGCGGGGAAAGGGGTATATGCCCATATTTCCCCGCGTTATTTTTATGTATCAAGCATATCCCAATCTTCGCCTAATACCCACCTAAGTGCCGATAGTTTTCCATTTAACATTCCCCATTCAAAATCACTATAAGGCCCGAGGTTTTCCTCTCCATATTTCTGTATCATTTTTTCAGCAGACTTTAATGCACCTTCCCAAATTTGAGGATCGACAGTTTCTATACCCTTTTCAACCTTATATTTTAACGATAGATGGCGATCAAACCAAATTTTTTCTACGAACTGATACGCTGCTTCTGCAACTTCGTCCATCGTGCGCGGTTCAATCGTATATTCTTCAGGCTCATCGTCATCAGTCTCTAATTTTGTCGAAACAGATTTGTCTAATGCCTTGTATTCATCCAGACCACTAACCATTCGCTCTAAAATGTTTTCCATCCTTATAAGGCGTTGTTCTTTATCGGCAAAAAAAGATAATTGTTCTTCCTTGCTCATTTCAATATCCAGAAATTCCATTCTGATTCCGTAGAAAGAAGGTGTATTCAGTAAAGATGCAATTCTTTCCAAATGATATATTTGAATATCAATATTAGGGGCCAGCTCAGATAAAATTTTTCTTTCATTAAGGCGTAATTCTTGATTTGTTACAAAAACCAGGCCCTTTGCACCATTGGCTTTTACGCCATCTAGGTCGTGAATAAATTTGTCCTTTATAACCGTAAATGTTTGCTGGCCGCGCGGAAAATATACAGCTCCAATCCACCGTTTTCCTTCGAAGGATAGAGTCATATCTTTTAGTCCGTCTTTACCACCTAACGGATGTGAGGGGTCAATTCCCATAAAGCCCTCATTGGATAATATGATAGCGGCTAAACGCTCCGAAGGAGCTTGTCCTCTATCCCAATTTAGAAGCCTATTGAAGGTTTCCCTACCTTCACCCATTCTCATAAAACCAACCCTTTCTTTTTTCTTAAATATAGAATAGCACAAATTTTACATTTTTACGATGGGATTATACTTCGGGACACTTTGTCCCGAGGTGCTGAAAGCCGGAGGCATCCTTGTTGTCCCTCCGGGACAGAGGTATAATAGTCATATAGAGGTAGACCATCAACAAAAACAAGGAGGTATCAAGCTATGCGGATCATTCTGAAAATCATCGCGGCTCCTGCTGTGCTGGCTCTTACGCTGATTGTCGCAGTCCTCAATTTCAGCGTTTCCCTTGCGTCCTGGGTTCTTGGTATCCTGTCCCTTATTCTTGCAGTGTGCGGCCTGTTCGAGCTGTTCATTCAGAGCAATCCACAATGGGGGAGCACCGGGCTGGTGCTTGCTTTTCTGCTTTCTCCTTTCGGCCTGCCCGCCGCAGCCGAGTGGCTGGTCTGCAAGCTGGATGATCTCAACTACTCGTTAAAGACATTTATTGCGGGATGATGCTTTGGGACAATTTGTCCCGAAGTCCTTTGCGGCGGCTGGAGCACAGCCGCCGTCTTTTTTCAGAAAGGAGGCGCGACTATCGCTACAACTTACATCCGGCCCTACAAGGTAGCGGCAGGAAAAACTGCTGTCCAGACGATGGAAGATCGGTTTGCCTACGGGCTCAATCCGAAAAAGATAGGAGCTGTGTCTGCCTACCTCTGCGATCCGGCATCGGCCCCCGCTGAGTTTCTTCTGACCAAAAGCCAGTACCAGGCGGAAACGGGCCGGGCTGTGGAACGCGGGGCCCTGTTCTTTCAGATCCGGCAGGCGTTTCCTCCCGGTGAGGTCACGCCGGAGGAGGCCAACAAAATCGGCTATGAAACGGCCATGCGCTGGACAAAGGGCAAGTACCAGTTTTTCGTTTGTACCCACATCGACAAGGGCCACATTCACAATCACATTTATTACAACTCCACGGCCCAGGACTGCTCCCGGAAGTTTCATAACTTCATCGGCTCCAGCTTTGCGGTGCGGCGGCTCTCTGACCGGGTGTGCATTGAGCATGAGCTGTCTGTTATCCAAAATCCGAAACAGCACAGCAAGGGCCGCTTTCTCCATTATGGCCAGTGGATTGGAGAAAAGCCGCCCACCGCACAACAGAGGGTGCGGCTGGCCATCGTGGAGGCCCTGGGGCAACGGCCCGCTGACTTCCCGGCGTTCCTGCGGCTTATGGAGGAGTCCGGCTTTCAAGTGAAGCATGGGCGGGGCGGCGCGATCTCGTTCCTGGCCCCTGGGCAGGATAAGTACACCCGCCTGCGGGCATCCACCCTGGGCCCCGGTTTCGATCCGGATGACATCCGGGCGGTAATTGCCGGGGAGCGTCCCATCCCGGAGCTCCCAAAAGACGGCCCGGCTCCGCCCCGGCGGGTCAATCTGATTATCGACATTAGGGAGCGCATGGCCCAGGGCAAGGGGCCCGGCTATGAGCGGTGGGCCAAAGTTTACAACCTCAAACAGATGGCCGCCGCGCTCCAATATCTCCGGGAACACGATCTGATGGATTATGACGCGCTGGCCGCCAGCACCGAGGCGGCGGTGGATCGCGCCCACAAGCTGGCCGGGGAGCTGCGGGACACAGAGGCGGCCCTCTCTAAAACTTCTGAGCTCATGGGCGCGGTGGTACAGTATGCAAAGACGCGCCCTGTGTTCGACGGCTACAAGGCGGCCCGGTATTCTAAAAAGTACCTGGCCCAGCACGAGGCAGAGCTGGCTGACTACCGGGCGGCCAAAGCTACTATGAGCGATCTTTTAGGCGGGGCGAAGCTCCCGAAAATGGATGCGCTGAAAAAGGAGCGCCGGGAGCTCTCCGAAAAGAGAAAGGCCCTTTATGCGGAATACCGCAAGGCCCAGGCGGAAATGCGGCAGGCCGTGGCGGTCAAGGCGAACATTGACCATCTGCTCGGCCATACGGATGGGCGTGAAAATAAGGCCCAGGAGCGATAGCTCCGGGCCGCAGACAACCAGGGACTTCTGGACAAAGTGTCCAGAAGTCCGGCGGGTTTGGGGAGCTCCCCAACAAGCATTTTCACGGGCCTGCGGCCTGTGAAAATTTCGGAGTGTGGCCACACCCGAATTGCTTGCCGTTTTGTGCAAGCCCCGAAAATGGCGCAAAAAACGGAGGTACACGCTTTTCTTACGCATCCTCCGTTTCCTTAGCCGCTTTCATCGCTTGGATCGTGGCTTCTACAATTTTTAGTTCTTTTTCGTCCAGGGCGTTGAGCATGGCGTCAATCCGCTTTCTGCACTCGCTCCCTTTATTCTTGGACGGATAGAAATATTGATCTACCGATATATCGAACATTGTCACCATCTGATAAAAGGTGTTGAGGCTGGGGTGCTGGCCGTCATTCTCGTTATACATGATGGTGCGCGGAGCCCGGTCAACAATATAGGCCAGTTGCTCCTGTGTCATCCCGCTGGCTTCCCTTGCCCGCTTGATGGCGAGCCCTATATCGTGAAAATCAAACCGTCGTTCATCTCTTTCAATCTTCATAATATCACCTAATGTAATTTTACATTTCAGGTGTTATTATTTGAACGACCACATATTTCATACCACCGACTAAATAATTTCATGTTCACAAAATGTTTTCATTTGCACTATCGGAGTAGTGTTGACAGCTTGAAACTATTGTGATAGTATTATAGCGTAAACTATTGCAATAGTTCAAAGAAAGGATTTGATGATATGGCAATTAAGCTCTTTGATTCCGAGCTAAAAGTCATGGATGTGCTATGGAAAGAAGGTGACAAGACCGCAAAGCAAATTTCTGATATTCTCAAAGAGGAAATCGGCTGGAACATGAACACCACCTACACCGTGATTAAAAAGTGTATCGCGAAAGGTGCGATTGAGCGCAGGGAACCCAACTTTATGTGCCATGCGCTGATTGCAAAAGAGGTTGTGCAAGAGGCGGAGGCAGAGGAGCTGATTGGCAAGCTGTTTGACGGCTCCCCCGACAAACTGTTTGCCGCCTTGCTGGACAATCAAAAGCTATCCAGGGAGCAAATTGAAAATCTGCGCCGGATGGTGGCTGAATTGGAATAGGAGGTAACGCATGAGCCTATTTCAAATGAGCGTGGCCGGAGGAGTATTGATCTTATTCATTGTGGTTATCCGCGCATTGGCAATCCATCGTTTGCCTAAAACAACCTTTTTAGCGTTGTGGATGATCGCGGCTCTGCGCTTGCTCCTGCCATTCTCCATCCCGCTGCCTTTCAACATCCATATCGGCCTTGATGTTTTTTCAGATGTGGTTCAAGAATTACCCTCTGGAAATATCGCTTCTACTTTACCGGGGGATAGTCCGCCGTCTTATGATATAGGTACGGCTGTTCCAAGTCCTGCAACAGAACACATTTCTACCTTTGAGATACTCTGGTTGGTTGGCGTGCTGCTGTTGGCAATCTACTTTTCCATATCCTATTTTCGGAGTATGCGGAAGTTCAGAATGTCTATCCCCGACAACACGCCGTATATCCAAAATTGGTTGACCGCACACCAAATTTCCAGACCCCTTGCGGTGCGGAGCTCCGATTTGATTTCCTCTCCGCTGACCTATGGCATCCTGCATCCGGTGATCCTCTTGCCCAAAAAACTTGATCGGAATGACCAGGTTGCATTGAAGTATGTGCTGACCCATGAATATGTCCACATTCGGCGCTTTGACGCAATCACAAAAATTCTCTTTGCTGCTGTACTCTGCATCCATTGGTTTAATCCGTTGGTTTGGGTCATGTATGTTCTCGCCAACCGGGATATAGAGTTGTCGTGTGATGCCTGGGTTATCCGAATGATGGGTGAAAAAAATCGTTCCTCCTATGCGCTGATGTTAATTAAAATGGAGGAAAAGAGAAGCGGTATGTCCGCTTTATACAGCCATTTTGGCAAAAATGCAATTTCAGAAAGGATTGAAGCAATTATGAAATTCAAAAAGACATCTATTTTGGCGTGTACTTTGGCACTTGCCTTGATTGCTGGTGCAACAACGGCATTTGCCGCAACAAATTCCGATGCTACTGCCGACACTTCTAAGGAGAAATTGTTCGGCCAGTTGTCTGCTACCGATGATAATGTAAAGAGTGATGGAACGGTCGCTGTTCAAAAAGTAGATCAAAGTCCGTTTGCCGAGGTAGACCAGGAAAGCAACAATTCCGGCAATGATGCAACTGCGGAACAAGATGGGATTGCTAATTTCCCCACACAAGGCACAAAAACCTCGATTGCCGCCAAGTCGTCTATCTACTACAATTTCGGTACAGGAGCAAACAATACCTTCTATGAAGCTGATACTGTAATTGAGTTTTCCATTCAGTGTGTTTATGCGGACATTCCAGTTCAAGTTAGCTTGGTTACTGCTGATAAAACAGAGGTAATTTCATCTCAGGTAGTTGAGAGCAATGAGGTGACACCCATTTCCTTTACAATTCCAGAAGATGGTGATTATTTAATCTGCATTACAAACGAGAGTGCATCAAGAACGCAAGAATATAGTCATATGATCGCGCGATAAAGCGAAACACGGGATAATAAAAAACCGTTGTTTCGGCGGCCGGTCATCTGTGTGTTTTAACATAACACAGTAACCTAACGGTGGCTTTG
>OMFY01000946.1_pt1 | contig 11586 bp, 10 predicted proteins | sample 1645701 | NCBI WGS metagenome assembly OMFY01 (sample SAMEA103958111, study PRJEB25191) | human gut metagenome | biome: human-associated habitat [ENVO:00009003]; feature: intestine environment [ENVO:2100002]; material: feces | place: Germany | collected 2013/2015
CTTTTGATAAAGATATAATTCTTACAACCAATAAGCATGCTGATGACATAATAGGAGCTTTTAATGAAGGCGAAGATGTAGATTTGTCAGATAAAGGCTGTGATATCAGCGAATTCAAATTCTTCCACGTAAAAGAACTGGATAATAATTACTCTAATTTCTTAGAAAATTCAATGGGCGGCTTTGCATCTCACAACGAAACTTACGACGTTGCAGTAATTTTTGATGAGAAAAACGGACTTTATGCAATACCTTTCTTTGAAACTTTCTGCAAAGTTTTTGAAGACAAAAATTCTGTTGAAAATGCAAAAGCCTGTGTTGAATACTTCTTAACAAATGATTCAATCCCGAATACAATTCTTGACAGAGTTTCGACAAAATACCCTAACTTTATGGAAGTTATCAACGAAATTATGGGTACAAATTACAATTACGAAGAACTGATAAAAATGTACAAATCAGAATATCTTAATAATAAGATTTATTCGTCCGCAACAATTCTGTTCTGCTCAAAAGCGTTCTCAGAAATATTTGAATATATTTCAGAACCAAAACCGGCAGCACCTGTTATTACGGAGAAAGTTGGACGAAACGACCCTTGTCCGTGCGGAAGCGGAAAGAAATTCAAAAACTGCCACGGCAAGGACCTGGTTTAAAAAAAGGAAATAACCGTCAGCACATTTTGAGGCTGACTCCATAAAAAATATCCTTCGGAGAGGAATGATTTCCTCCACCCGAAGGATATTTTTTTTTATGGTTCCTCCCCGCCCCCTCCATCCTCAGACCGGCTCTCCGGCATTTTTTTACAACATGCTACTGCCACACGCGCACCGTTGCGCCTCCCGTTCCTTACAAAGCGGCTTGAAAAAAAACTTAAGTCGTACTTAAGGGAATAAAAGTCCCGGATAGTTTTTAGCAAATGCCTACGTGCCGTAATCCGTTGTCATTGGGCAAGCACCACCCCGGCTCTCCTTCCGCATGCAAGCAACATGCACCCTCATACGGATTCTCTCCCAGTGTTCGCTTATCCCGGCCATTTTTCCTCTCTCCCCGCATCACACCGAAATCATGATGCCGTTTTTTTCAGAACCGGCCTATGGCCCAATTCTGAAGCACGAATCATCATCATTCTGTAAAAAAATTGTAACTTTGCACCGTTTTTTTCAGCATCCGGCTGAATCCTACTGCTGAAATACAGAATTTTACAGGCACACTTGGCATGATCCGAAAGGCCGGAACAGAGGTACTCCTGACCGCCTCTCCATCATCTGCAACGGGACGAACGCCCCATTGTGCCACAACCCACTGTCACAAACCAACCGCTTAAAATGAAAGATATCTGCTGCATCGGTCACATCACGCTCGACCGCGTCATCACCCCTAAGAAAACCGTACACATGCCGGGCGGAACGTCCTATTATTTTGCCAAAGGCATCAACCGCCTACCGCAGGCCAACTTTCAGCTGGTAACGGCCGTAGGCGCCACGGAGATGCCGGTTGTCAGCCAGCTCCGTCAGGAAGGTATTGACGTGATAGCCCTGCCCAGCCGCCGCAGCGTATTCTTTGAAAACAAATACGGCCAGAACGGCAACGAGCGCACCCAGCGCGTACTGGCCAAGGCCGACCCCTTTACCGTTGAGGGGCTGCAACAGGCCGAACCGGCCAAAATCTACCACCTGGGCAGCCTGCTGGCCGACGATTTCTCGGCCGATCTGGTCAAGTATCTTTCAGGAAGAGGCATGGTTTCGGTCGACGTACAGGGCTATCTGCGCCAGGTGCAGGGCGAAAACGTAGTACCTGTTGACTGGAAGGAAAAAATGGACCTCATGCCCTACATCGACATTCTCAAGGTCAACGAATACGAAATGGAGGTGCTTACGGGCAAAAACGAGCCTCATGCAGCCGCCCGGGTCATTGGCAACTGGGGCGTCAAGGAAGTGTGCGTCACCCTGGGCGACTACGGCTCCGTTATCTATGCCGGTGGCCGCTTTTACGAAATCAAGGCCTACCCGCCCAAACAGCTGGTTGACCCCACCGGATGCGGCGACACATACTCCACCGGCTATCTCTACTGCCGCGCCAAAGGAATAGGGGCTGACGAAGCCGGACGTTTTGCCGCAGCCATGTCAACCCTCAAACTTGAAACTTCAGGCCCCTTCTCGGGTACTGAAGCCGATATCCGCCAACTGATGGCTCAGTTTGACTGAGCCTGACGCCGGCGTGCCTTTACCTGCTGCCATACGGTAAAGGAATAGGCCCACACTACTACATAAGCCATCAGCGGCACCACGAAAGCCAGCGTCATGTTGCTAAGGTCAGCCGCCATCCCCATTACCACCGTACCCACGGCACCGCCGATGGGCGACATCATCAGTATGGCCGACGCGCGCTGCGTGAGCGGCCCGAGCCCTTTAATCGACAGGGCAAAAATGGTGGGAAACATAATGGACTCTACCACAAAGATGAGCAGCGAAGCCACAAACGACACCACCGGATAGTCGAGCACCACAAACAGCGTCAGCACCACGGCACTCGAAATGCAAAAGAGCAGCACCTTTTCGGCCCGGATGTATTGCATCACCCAACTGCCCAGAAAACGGCCGCCCATAAACAGCAGCAATCCCACCGAAAGCACCAGCGAGGCCACCAGCTTGTGGTTGGCGCCCGGCAGGGCCCTTACGGCCCACCCCACCAGGTCGGTCTCAGCCGCATAATTGACAAAGAAAGAGTTGATGGAAATTTCCGAAACCTCATAGCAGAACAGGGCCAGCAGGCCGAACACAAACATCGGATGCCGCCGCAGCCGCATCGCCACACCTCCGGCAGCAACAGGCGCCTGCACTTCCTCCATCACCACCTCGGGCAATTTGATTTTGGAAAACACCACCGCAATCAGCAGCACCACCACTCCTATCACAATATAGGGCAGCGAAATGTCGGGCCTGTCGCCCGAAAAGCAGTAAAGCCCGCCCAACAGCGAACCGCAGATACATCCGGCGCCGTTAAACGACTGCGCCCGGTTGAGTCGGCTGGCCGCCGTAGCGCGGTCGCCAAGCAAGGTAACATAGGGGTTGGCTGCCACCTCCAGCGTGGCCAGTCCGCACCCGATGACAAACAGCATCAGCAGAAACAGGCCAAACACCCACACCCCACTCACGCAGCCGCTCAGGCAGAAGCCCGTGGCGCCGAGTCCAAAGAGCACCAGACCGCCCACCACGCCACGGCGCGTACCGAAACGACGGATAAACTGCCCCGCCGGCACGGCCATCAGGAAGTAGGCCAGATACGTCACAAACTGCACGGCCGACGCCTGCATCTTGGTCAGGTGCAGCGTTTCCTGGAAAAACGGATTCAGAATATCCAGTATGGCGCGGGCAAATCCCCACAAGAAGAAAAAAAAGGTGATTAACACAAACGGAAAGAGCAACCCCTTTCCTACCAAAGCTTTTTTCATGTATGTATGTCTGATTTTTATTGTCGTTGTTGCTGTCCGCAAACACTGTTTCACGCATCCGGACATGCAAAGTTAGCGCAACTGGCTGAATAGGCAAAACAAAACATTCCGGTTTTTGCCTTAAACTATGTAACAATATATTTGCTATGTTTCCAACATAAAACATTGCCTTTTATTATCGAATAAAGCCTCAATTATGCTAAATTTGCATTTAAAATTATACTTCATGGACATAGATAGACTCTTATCAATTCACCAATCACACTCTTTAATGCAAATCAAGGCAATTAATAAGCAATTATTAATTGCTCAATATGCCCAATGTGAACAAATTTCCACTTTACAAAAAGAAATTAAAACCAGCAATTGCATCGCAAAACAAATTCTTAAAAGACAACTTGAAGAAGCTCAACATAGAGAACAACAAAAATATTATAAAGCACTTGCTTTCTCAATGAAAGAAGCTGTAGAACATGTTAAGACAGAAAAAGACGTAAATTTTAAATGTTTCTTATATGAATTATATTCGAAAACAATTCTAGAGAATTTGCAAGAAGCTCAAAATAATCTAGAAGAAATCTCTGACAAAGAATATTGCAATAAAATAATATGTTCTCTTCAAAAGATTCAACAAGAATACCTTGCTGCAAATAACATATATAGTCAAAGTTTGTTTGCTAAACTACTAATTGCACAAATAAGCTACATTAAACAACAAAATCTTTTCAAAGAAAAAAATTGTAACTACTTTATTTGTAAAACAAAGATACAAGAAGAAATAAAAACTTTACAAGAAAAAGCCAACAAACAAATCCATCGAGGATGTTTAAAAAAAACTTTAATATTCTTATCTATTTGTGGCCTTTTCCTTATGATTTTATCCATATTTACGGATATTACAGTATTGCCTAACCTCTTTATTATATTTTTTCTTCCATTTTTTATTCCTTTGTTAATTCTAATAAGAAAAGAAAGAAAATGGAAAATGGAAAAAGATTTACTTCTTCATAAAACCGAACAAAAGATTGAAAAGTTAATAAGAAAGATCAATAAATTAGATGAGGATATTTATAATGATAAAAAATTGTTGTCTGAATCACCTTATATACAAATAAAAAATTCTATTTCATCTGAATACCCTCATTGGGAAAAAACCTTACAGAAAATAGATGTACAAATACCCAAACTAAAAGATTTAAATTCTAAAAAAAATCAAGAATTATTTGTAGTGGCCCAATATGCTATTGCTTTTTCAAGAGCCGACTCAGCTTTAATACAAAGAAAATTTTCCTGTAGCAGTCAAAAAGCAAAATCCTACATAGAAGAATTAGAAAATATAGGAATTCTTAAAAACGGCATCGTACAAATACATAGCAAGGAAACATTAACAGAATATTGGAATATGTTGTAAGTACATTATTATTATTTTAAAATAGCTCAGCATTGTTAAATACTGAAACACTCTATATTTTCATTGGCGCTATGTTCTTACCATTCTCTATCATTTACAAATACCCCCCCAAAAAAGAAAAATCAACAAAATGAAACCCTATTTGGCCATTACCATATTTCTGACGCTGATTATCCCCGCCGTTGCCACCAGCTGGGGCAGCTACAAAATAACCGAAGCCTGCATCATCAACGACCTCAATCAGGCCCTGGCCCGCACCATACAGCAAAAGGACGTCAGCATCATCACGCCCGACACCCTGAGCACCTACCGCCGCTTTCTGAACAACCCGGCCCTGAAGTCAAGAGTCTATCTGGCCCACTGCCCCCGGATAGAAACGGGCAACGCCGTATGCAGCGACACCATGATAGGCAACCCGAAACTCCCGGCTTTGGGCATCAGGGCCTATACCAGCTGTACGCAGGCCACCATATTCAGCATGTCCGACCAGCGGCTGCCCATGACGTTACTGCTGCTGAGCCTCGCGTGGGGCGCATACAGCCTGCACGTATGCCGTCGGAACAAACCAGGCATAACGGCCATCGGACGGCTGACTTATGACCACAACTCACATTGCTTTTACAACGCCCGCCGCGAACAGCTGCACCTTACTCCCCTGCAGCAGCAACTCATGGAAATGTTTGTCAGCCACTCCGACCACCAACTGGCCATCCACGAAATATGCGCTGCCCTGTGGCCTAAGAAAGACGACCCGCGCGACACGCTCTACACGCTCATACGCCGTCTGAAACCCATCGTGGAAAAGGACACCAACCTGAAAATCATATCGGAAAAAGGGCGTTCCTACCGACTGGAAGAAACCAGGCCCTAACCCCCGTCACTCCGCCAGGACACGCAAAAAAGCCTCGGCCTCGCTTTCCAGCACAGACCTGCGCAACAGTTTTCCCACATAGTCATACCCCTCGGGCGACGTCAGGCCGGCATAACCGAACCTTGCACCCATTACAGCTCCGGCCACAGCCGCATTGGTGTCGGCATCGCCACCCTCGCCCACTACGGCCTGCAACCCCGAATCAAAACGGTCGGCATGCCAGCAGGCCCAAAGCGCAGCCCCCATCGTTTTGAGAACATACCCCATGGAAAGCGGATCGTCCAGCTCCAGTGACGACAGATTCCCCGCCGCAGCTTTCTCCACGTATGCCGCAATCCGCTCATCATATTGCTGCGCCAGAGCCATCACGTCGGCCGGCGTCAGCACCCGTTCCTCGTACACCAAGGCGTGAACCAGTTCGGAAACCACCACGCAGGCCCCCACACAGCGCGGGTCAAAATGCGTAAGCCGCCCGATGTTTTCAGCATGGCGCGCTACGTCGTTACGCAACAGTCCCACCACAGCCGTACGCATCACACTGCCGTTGGGCGCATTGTCACACCGCCCCATCCGCCACACCAGTTCGGCCGCCTTGAAAGGCCGTTCCGCATAGTCGCCCATCATCATCAGGTTGTAAGTAGTCTGCCCCATGCCCCTTGCGCCATTCATGGCCCATTGCTTAAACTTCGCGGCTATGGACATATAATCAACCCCTCCGTTCTGCTCAACAATGGCCGACATTACACAGCGCATCATGTCCGTATCGTCCGACCATTCCCCCATTTTCCATAATCTGCGATGCCTGTCCCTTACGATTTGCTCAAAATGCCACAAACCGTCGGGATAGAATTTCTTTACTTCATCCTTACGCATAAACTCCGTACCCCGCCCCAGCGCATCGCCCACGGCCTGTCCGAAAATAACCCCCAGCGCTCTGTCGCGCCACGAATCACTGAAATGAATATCACGCTGCTCCATATCCCAAAAAGAAATATATGTTGTACTACTTGCCTCCCTCCCCAAAAGAAGAGAAGCCCAAAGGTCCCACCTTCATATGAAGACCAAAGAAAAAAATACACCTCACAAAATTCGTAAAAAACCACAATCCGGCCAAGTTCATCCTCCTCCACTTTGCTCGCGCGGCATTTTTTCGTCTACTGCTTCATCCCCTTTCTCCGGCCGGCAATAAGCCATCACCATCTACATTTCCGTATAAAAACGCCTCTGCCCCCAAGGCACTCTCCACAAAAATCATTACTTTTACATACGCATCATACACAAAAATCATGAAACGCATTGAAGTAGTAGCGGCCGTCATCTGCCGCCAGCAACAATACCTCGCCACCCAGCGTGGCTATGGCGAGTTCAAAGACTTCTGGGAATTTCCGGGAGGCAAAATCGAACCGGGCGAAACGCCTACACAGGCTCTCAGGCGCGAAATCCGTGAGGAGCTCGACACCGACATCCGCGTCAATCGCTTCCTCACCACCGTCGAGTACGACTACCCCGCCTTCCACCTCACCCTCCACTGCTACCTCTGCTCCCTACCCTCCGACCACCTCCTGCTCAAGGAGCACGAAAATGCCCGCTGGCTCTCCCCCGAACAACTCGACACCCCTCGCTGGCTACCCGCCGACCGAGAAGTCGTCAAAATACTTCAACTACTTTAAACTATGAACAGACTAATCATTATTGGAAACGGATTTGACATGCCCCATGGCCTTAAAACCAGTTATAAGGATTTCATTAATTGGTATATGAATCAACGGGTTAAAACTTGAACTAAAGAATTTACAAATGTATGTCGAAAGACTGATTTTTTACATTTACAATCAATCAGCAAGTTTTTGCTTTTATAAATCCTAAAAAGATTTCGACTTTTTCAATTATTTGAATATTCAAAATGGAAAAGACATTATTCAATATATAAAATAAGAAAAACACATTTCAATTATGGATAGTAATTTAAAAAAGTCATATTGCAAACGTCCCCATGTCGTAATACTTGGAGCTGGTGCTTCAAGAGCTGTCATGGGTGAATCATGCCCTACGATGAATGATGCCATAAAAAGAGTTGGACTAGATAAATTTCTTCAGGGAATAACACTAGAGACAAAAAGTAGGAACTTAGAAGACATATATAGTGAATTGTTTAGACGAGGCGATGAATGCAATAATGCGAGAGTAGCTATGGAACAAACTCTTTATGAATATTTTTCCAATATCTATCTACCTACTAATTTAACAATCTATGATCTTCTGATTCTTGCACTCACAAGAAAAGACTGCATTATTTCTTTTAACTGGGATAGTCTGATTATTCAAGCATATAATAGAGTAGCACAAATTACTCAGAATAGACCAAAAATGCTATTTCTACACGGGAATGTAGGTGCAGGAATATGTAAACATTGCATGACTCTGGGCCCCATTCAAAACCGCTGCCCCCAGTGTGGAAAGCCATACGAAAAAACTCCCTTACTATATCCTGTAGAACAAAAAGATTATAATAGCGACATTTTCATTCGTGACCAATGGAATCTTGCCAAAGATTTCGTATCAAGAGCTGGCAATATAACAATATTTGGATATAGCGCCCCATCTTCAGACAAGGAAGCAAGCAAAATTCTAAAGAAAGCATTCTCTTTATATGAAGCTATTCATAGATTTGACGCAATAGAAATAATTGAGCGCCCTGGATTCAACTCAGGCGAAATATCTGATACTTGGAAGTATTTCTTTTCTGTTACTAATGACCATTATGAAATTTATGATTCCTTCTATAAGAGTAGTTTGGCTGAAGCGCCTCGTCGCACCATGCAATATCAATACGAACGTTTTTTTAATGGATGGTGTGGCGGCCCCAATATTCATTTTTCCCAACAAGAAACATTCAAATCTGTGGCAATGAAGTTAAAACCTCTTCTTGCAAACGAACTGCATGGAGATTATTCTATAATTTGATTAAACAAGCTTTACTATAATATTCTTGAAAAAGGAGAAAAGCAAAAACTTTCCTCCTTTTTCAAGAATATTATTTCCGTCCTAAAACCTTATCTACATTGAAAACAAACGTATAATCATTTTGGACATTTTCTATAGAAATAGGCATCATGATTGACATCTTCTGACCAACATATTTTTGTGGCAATGAATCAATCGTTTCCTTCTCAAAAAAAGATGGAAGTAACGATTTTTCTCTCCATCCACCAGTAGAATAACGTGTAGGGCTAATAAAAAATACATTATCTGTAGGCAAAAGTATATCTGACAAAGAAGCTCCCTTAGGAATAGAAGTAGCTGGCTGACTATTATTACGATCGGTATATTTTACACCTGAGTGCATTACGCGCCCGACATTACCAGAAATGTCTACATAGCTAATATCATCCCAATTAATTCGTATGGCATGATTTGACTTATTTTTTTAAAGTAAAAGCAAATTCTTTACGATCAACGAACCATGTTATTTCTATATAATTATCTGTGTAACGATATTTACTAATCCCCGCATCCTCAAGAGTTACAATTTTAGTATCTCCAAATTGTTGTTTTATATTAGCTGGACTTTCCACAGACTCTAAACTAACTGCATAAGAAACTTCATAACTTTTGCATGAAGATAGCGTAAGCAACGTTACCGCCAACAATCCAAAAATCTTTTTCATTTTACAAATCATTTAGTTAAACATATAGTTGATAAAAAATCTCCACACAAGCATTGCCATACGTTTAACATAAAGAAAGCGCAGACAATCGCCATACGCTGTCTGGGCTCACCACAAGCCACAATCCATTATGGGAAAGTCTGCGCCTATGCGCATTCCCCCAATATGGATTGTAATAGCTCGTTCATTTTCCGAGGTGGTGATTCAGACAGCGATTGAGCTATAATTTCAAAAAAACGCATCGGATAAATCCGTGCGCTGCAAAATTAATAAAATATTCTCAAGTAATGAACCTCATCTGGCCTATTTATTACCCACAACAGGCGACACAAATAATGCATGAATATTATACGCAGAATATACACAAACGAAAACTCCACGTAGTGCAATTCGAGCAACTACGTGGAGTTTTGATTTTCAACGGAATAATTCCGCTAATAATTAGTTTTTTATTTTACTTCCTCAAAATCAATACGTTATATATCTCAGCGACTTGCGTGAACGTGTTGCAAATATCATGCAAATCCGAAAATAAGCATCCATAAGCAACTACAGCTCTATGTCGCAAAAGTACGATTTTTATCCGAAAATAACGAAAGAAAAACGAGGAAAATATCAATGTTAAATGATAGCCTAAAACAGCATCGTGGAAGTTTTCTATCCTTATACAGCACTTGTATACCATCCTTTTTTACCTTCGATGATAAAGGTATGGAATGTGTTCTACAGAGAAATTTCTTCCAAATCCGCTTTTATTCATCCCACCTAAACGGAAAAAGAACTTTTTTCTGTATTTTTGTAAACGACATTGGGCATTGTACCCATATAACAACGAGGAAATCATGCAGATACACGATAACAGGCTCATAGCAGAATGTACGTCTTACGATTTCAAGGAGATGTTGGAACGCAAGAAAGTGAAGTCGTGGCTGAAATCCGTGTCGGCCTTTGCCAATACGGAGGGCGGCAGCTTGTTCTATGGTGTAAACGATGAAGGTGAAATTGTGGGGTTGGAGAACGTACAGGCGGATGCCGACTTTATCAGTGAAATGATAAAGGTAAGGCTTGACCCTGTACCGGAAGTACAACTTATCCCGATTGAACACGAAGGACGCACCCTGCTTGAAGTGAAAGTCAAGGCCGGAGTGCTGACACCTTATTATTACTATCAAGACGGAACGCGCACGGCTTATGTAAGAGTGGGCAATGAAAGCGTGGAATGTAATTCACAACAACTCCTTTCGTTGGTGCTGAAAGGTACGCACATGACATGGGATTCGCTCCCTACACAAGTGGATGCAAGTAAGCACTCTTTCATCATCCTTGCTAATACGTTCCGCGAACAGACGCATCAGGAATGGAACGACAAGTATTTGGAATCGTTCGGGCTGGTGACTTCTGACGGAAAACTGACCAATGCCGGACTGCTGTTCGTTGACAACTGCACCGTATTCCAGTCGCGCATCTTCTGTACCCGTTGGACGGGACTTTATAAAGATGATGCCATCAGCTCCGTGGAGCATCGTGCCAATCTTGTGTTGCTTCTGAAATACGGCATGGACTTTATCAAGAACTACACGATGAGCGGATGGGTGAAGATGCCCAACTACCGCCTCAATCTGCCCGACTATTCCGACCGAGCTATCTTTGAGGGATTGGTAAACCACCTTATCCATCGGGATTATACGGTGATGGGCGGTGAGGTACATATCGACATTTACGATGACCGGGTGGAACTGGTATCGCCTGGTGCGATGCCTGACGGCACACAAATTCAAGACCGTGACATCTATAACGTGCCCTCCATACGCCGCAACCCCGTCATTGCCGATATGTTTACCCAACTCGACTACATGGAGAAGCGTGGTTCCGGTCTGCGCAAGATGCGTGAACTGACCGAGAAGCTGCCCAACTTCCTGCCTGGCAAGGAGCCTCACTATAAAACCGAAGCATCCTCATTCTTCACCACTTTCTATAATCTGAATTGGGGTGAGAATGGTAGAATCTCCGTGGAAGAGGTGGCCGACAGAGTAAATAGTACCCTCAAAAAGTACCCTGTAAACGGAGGAGGTTCGGAGAAAAAGTACCCTGTAAATAATGAAAGTACCCTCAAAAAGTACCCTGTAAAAAACGAATTGAATAGACCAGTGGGCAGGACTGCTCAACGCATCATAGACATGGT
>OMFY01000954.1_pt1 | contig 11477 bp, 8 predicted proteins | sample 1645701 | NCBI WGS metagenome assembly OMFY01 (sample SAMEA103958111, study PRJEB25191) | human gut metagenome | biome: human-associated habitat [ENVO:00009003]; feature: intestine environment [ENVO:2100002]; material: feces | place: Germany | collected 2013/2015
AATCGCCTGTCGCGAAGACTTGGCAGCTGGCTGAGACGCAAGAATGCGTCTCTACGCGTTGAGCATGACAGATTATGTGCACAACTAGAGATTCGTCGAACTCAGGTTAAGTACTATTGCCTTTTACTTCAAACTAGTTTCCCGCCTTTTCGCCAGGCCGCTCCTCCAACTTGAAGTCCTTGGCCAGTCCGCCCGCGCTGGTCTCCTTGTAGAGCGAAGGAATGTCGTGCCCAGTTTGCTTCATCACGGCCACCACCTTGTCAAAAGACACTCTGTGATTACCATCGGAGAAGGAAGCGTATAGGTTGGCGTCCAACGCACGGGTAGCGGCGAAGGCATTGCGCTCTATGCAAGGTATCTGCACCAGTCCGCAAACGGGGTCGCACGTCATGCCCAAGTGGTGCTCCAATCCCATCTCTGCCGCGTACTCTATCTGGGAAGGACTGCCGCCGAAGAGCTGGCAGGCAGCGCCAGAGGCCATGGCGCAGGCCACGCCCACCTCTCCCTGGCAACCCACGTCGGCACCCGATATGGAAGCGTTTTGCTTCACTATGTTACCGATAAGTCCCGCTGTTGCCAGGGCGTGGAGTATACGTTCTTCCGAGAAGCCATGCCCCTTGTGGCAATGGTAGAGCACGGCGGGCAGCACGCCGCAAGCCCCACAGGTGGGAGCCGTGACAATGGTGCCACCGGAAGCGTTCTCCTCGCTCACGGCCAGGGCATAAGAATAAACCAGCCCCCTGGACTGCAGGGACTGTTTGTAACCCGAGGCTTTCACGAAATAGACGGGTGCCTTGCGCATCAGGTTGAGCGGGCCGGGCAGGCGACCTTCCCGGTTGATGCCCCGCTCCACGGCGGCCTGCATCACCTGCCATACCTCACGCAGGAAATCCCATATGCCGCTGTCTTCACACATGCCTACATATTCCCAATAACTACGGCCCGTGGCGTTACACCACTCCATGATTTCCGTCATGGTGGACATGTCGTAGACCTCGGGCGTATTGAACGCGCCTGTGTCTTCCTTGCCTTCGGAAAGCGCGCCACCCCCTACGCTGTACACTGTCCACTCATCGGTGGTGTTACCCTCCGCGTCATGCGCCTGTAGCTTCATGGCATTGGGGTGATAGGGCAAGAAAACGGCAGGTTGCCACACGATGCTCACCGGAGCCACCGGCTCCAACTCTCCCATGACGGCCACGTCGGTCATGTGTCCGCGTCCCGTGGCGGCCAGGCTGCCGTAAAGAGTCACGGTAAAAGAACGCGCTCCCTGATTGCGGTCGGCGAAAATCCTCGCTGCCCTCTGTGGCCCCATGGTATGGCTGCTGGAGGGACCCTTGCCTATTCTGAAGAGTTCTCTTAATGATTTCATCCCGTCATGCTTTAAAGTGAAACCCGCCGCGAACCAGGAAGCCTCTTCACGACAACCCGGTCGGAAAGAAAAGATATTTTACCGCCTCACACCAATGCGATGGCAGTCATCACTTCACGATAGAGGAAGTGGGGTTGCGCAATCCCTTGTAACCCACCAAGAAAGCCTTGGCGGCACCGAAGCGCAGGAACATGTCGAGCCTCACGGGCACGTGGTTGGCGTCGTCGGTAACATAGAAGTCCACGATACGCTTATATTTCCCGCCCTCTTTCTCCAGGTAGCTGAGCTGCAGGCAGCGGTATTTCACGTTGTTGTCACCCTTGATGGTCTTCTTGCCCTTATAGAGCAGGCGAGCCGGAGTCACGCCGTCCCCGTCGGCTATGGGGAAGTCCACGATGTGTCCCTTTTTCCACCCCGCCACGCTGAAACTGCGTGCCCGAAGGAAAATGTTGAGCATGTCGTAGACACAATAAGTGAGCGACTTCGTGTTCCAGACATGTGTGCCGTCATTCTTCTGGCGATGCTGGCGGATGTTGCACTTATTGTTTTGATAAGAATAGAATACCTCGTCCACGGTGTAACGCTTCCCCTCGCGGGCTCCCTTGCGATAATAGAGCGGCTCCATCTGGGTGGAAGAGTAGCAGAGCAAGGTGTCACGCAAGATGAACATGCCGTCCACCTTCTCGCTTCCCCGGGTAGTGAGGCTGGCGCGATAGGCTGGCTTGCCCTTATATACCGTCTGGATGGTGGAGAGGCTGGCGTTGCCCGCCTTCACCCAGATGAATTGCCAGTTATAGTAAAGGTTGTAGGTGAGGAACTCACCCGAAGAGAAAGCGGTGTTGCGAAACTTGCATTGCGCCTGGGCAGTGATGGCGATGATGGCCAGCAGTGCCGTGATGACGATGTGGCGGGTCTTGTTCATGGCTGTTTAGGGAAAGCTGGTTTGTGGAATATACTCTATGCCCAGCTGCTCGGCACGCCGGGCGTTCTGGTTTTTGATTTTCTTGTCCTTGTCGGGCTTCTGTTTGGTCACGGCGGCGGGCTTTTGCTGTATGACAGGAGTGGCCAAGGGATTCCAGGTCTCCGTGAAATCCCATTTTGCCCTTATCTCTATCTCCTTGGGGAAATAGCAGACCGTCTCCGGCTGGCGATTAGCCGAGTAAAGTCCCGTGTCCCACTCCCCGTTGCGGTTGGAGTCTATGTACATCCGCACATAGTAAGTGGAGGGGGAAACATAATAAAACTCCGCCACGCCCTGATTGGTGGTTACCTCCTTGATAATCTTGTCCCCCGCATCGAGCAACTGCACCACGATGGTGGTGTCTGTCATGGTGGGGATATTGAGGAGTAACGTGCCATATTCGTCAAACGACTTCACCTTGAAACCCTGCTTGAAAGGGGGAGACACCTTGCCATAGATGTCCACGAAGGCAGCCGAATCTATTTCCAGGCTATATTCAATATCAGGTCGCCATTCGCCTCTCAACTCATATTCCCTACCCCTGACGTGGTTAAACTCCAATGGGGCGTTATACCACAGGGTATCATGCTTGGAGTAGAGATGGATGGCCGCCGTGTCCACGCTGGCCAATGGCGTATTGAAAGTAAAGGGAATGTTTTTGTCGGGGTCTAGTTCCGATGGAGCCTTGGCACCAATGGCCAACGCCTTGGGAGGCATGATGGAGTCATAAGGCTCTCCCCGTTTCTTGGCGCGGTCTTGCTTCTTCTGCCATTCCTCCCGTTCCCTTTCCAGGTCTTTCTGTCTCTTCTCATGGCTAATCCTAGAGAGGATGTCCAGCGTGTCTATCTGTTCCACGAGTTTTCCCAGGCTGTCGGTCATGTGATAGGTAAGCTCCACCCGCAAAGTGTCTTGATTGACCAGGGCGGTGTCTTTCAGCCAATAGGTGATAGTGTCTTGCTTCTCGGTAGACTCTATGATGAAAGCGTCGTCCGACTGGAAATTGAGTCCCCTCACCTGGGGCATCTCGCCGCCATAGCTGTAGAAGAGGGTGAAGCTCTCTGGCTCCCTGCGCTCCGCTTTCAGGAAATAGCGGTCTGTCATCACCTCGTTGAAAGCCCTGAGCACGATATCGTCTGGCAGGAAATGGGTGTAGCCCACCCTGTCGATAGACTTGATACGCAGGGAATCTATCCACGTGGTGTCTTGGCGGACATCGGGCTTGAAAGAGGGCACTATTTTCTCCTGACTGAAAGCCAGCATCTCGCTCTTCTGGTTGAAAAGGTAGTTGCCATCGGCGTCCTGCAGGGCATAGACCCGATAAGTGCCTGGAGCCACGCCCTTGATGACAAATCGGCCACTGCCGTCTGTTCTGCTTACGCGGAGCATGGGCTTAGTGGTGAAGGCGGTGTCGCTCAAGTCGTTGTAAAGTCCCACCAAAATACCCTTCACGGGTTCCAGGTCTTTTGCCTGCAGCACCTTGCCCGATACCTCGAGGGTATCTATCGCGTCGCCCGTGGAGAAACTATAGGTATAGTTGCCCAAGGGATTGTCCTCGTTATTGTCGGTGATGGCATCTGAAAAGTCTATGGTATAAGTGGTGTTGGGCTTCAGGGAGTCCAGCAGTTCTATCCTGATACGCTTGCCTGAGGCCACTATCTCCGGGGTCTCCAGCTGCGGAGGTGATACCACCACTTTCTCGGTGGCGTTCTCTATCTGGATAAACTCATCGAAAAAGATGCTTATCTTCCGGTTCTTTACGTTAGTGCCCTTGTCGGCGGGAGTAGCGCCCAATATGCGGGGCGGTGTCTCGTCATACCATCCTCCATCGGGTTGACCCATGCGGGCACAAGACCCCAACAGGAACGCGGCCAATAGCATGAGCGGCAGATGTCGCCCGCCTAAGGCGTTGATGACAGCGGATAAGAGTCTTCTCACGATTCCGTTTTCTTTTGTTGGTTCAACTCCAGCAGCTCGTCCAAGTTCTTGCGGCTGTTGCTCAAGCGAGGCACCTTGTGTTGGCCACCCAACTTTCCCTTGCTCTTCAGCCAATCGTTGAAGAGGTCTTTGCGCGCCGTGATGACCTCCAGGTGCTGCAGGGTCACGTCGTGGCTGCGCTTGGCCTCGTAATCACTATTGAGCTCTTGCAGCTTGCTATCGAGCAAGCGGGCGAAAGCGTCTACGCTGGCAGGCGGCGTGGAGAACTCTATCAGCCACTGGTGCCGGCACTTGGCGTGGCTATCCATATAGACGGGTGCCACGGTATATTCAGACACCTGCGCACCTGTCTGGGCGCAAGCGTAGGCAAGTCCCTTTTCCGCGTTGTCCATGATAAGTTCCTCGCCAAAAGCATTGATGAAATACTTGGTGCGACCCGTGATGACAAACTTATAGGGATTCTTGCTGGTGAAACGGACAGTGTCTCCTATCACGTAACGCCACAATCCGCAAGAGGTGGAAATGACCATGGCGTAATTCTTGTCCAGTTCAACGCCTGTCAAAGGAACTACCGTAGGATTGGGACTGTCAAACTCATCCATGGGGATAAACTCATAGAACACGCCATAGTCCAACATCAGGAGCATGGAGCTGTCGGCTGGATCGTCTTGCAATCCAAAGAAACCCTCGCTGGCGTTATAGGTCTCCATGTAGTGCATGTTGTCGGAAGGTATCATCCGCTCATACTGCTTGCGATAAGGAGTGAAGGCGATACCGCCATGGAAGAAGCACTCCAGGTTGGGCCACACCTCATTGAGGTATTGCTTTCCGGAGAGTTCCAACACCCTGACCAATACGCTCAACATCCACGAGGGAACTCCCGAGATATTGGTAACGTTCTTTCCCATGGTCTCCTGGGCAATGCGGTCACGCTTCAGCTCGAAATCGCTCAGCAGGGCAGTGGCCTTGCAGGGTACCCTCACCATGTTGGCCAAGGGATTGATGTTTTCTATCAAGATGGCGCTCAGGTCTCCCACCAGGCTGTCGGGCAAATTGTAGTTGGGAGAATGGCTGCCTCCCAGTATCAGGCTTTTGCCATCGAAGAGGCGGCTTTGGGGATGGTCGCGCAGATAAAGGGCCACGGCATCGAAACCGCCCTTATAATGTATGTTGCGCAATCCCTCATTGGTGATGGGGATAAACTTGCTTTTGTCATTGGTGGTGCCCGAGGACTTGGCATACCAAGTCACCTTGCCTGGCCACAAGACATTTGGCTCTCCCCTGCGCATGCGGTCGATGTCCCCCTTCAGCTCCTCATAGGTGTTGATGGGCACGTTTCGGGCAAAGGTATCATAGTCGTGAGTGGCGTTCAACAGGTGCTTGATGCCATACTCCGTGTTCTTCCCGCTCTCCAGCAAGTGGCGCAAGGAGTTGTGCTGCAGCTGCTCGGCTTCATGTACATGCCTTTCCAGCTCTCGCTGTCTGGGCTTAAACAAGAAACTCGCTATACTCGTTAAACTCATTGTATTCTCGTTTCGTTTATCGTGCAAAAATACGCCATTCTCGCGACATAAGGCTTTTTTTCACTAATTTTAATATAACGCGACTCCAGTGACCCGCCATACAAAATACGGATAGTACGCACCGCCAATCGCCAGACAGCCAAAATGGTCTATTGGCCACTGCCCCAAGTGATCTATAGAACACCTGGAAAGCCATCTGCAAGACAGGAAGACTCTCCAAGCGCTCTACTGACAGGAAGTAATTACGTTACAATACCTCTGCCCCGAGGACGACGACAACAAGTATTACCAGCCCTTGGTTTGAAGCTTATCCACAAAGGATTCTTCAGACAATATAATTATGGGGTGCTTGTTTAGGTAGCTAGAAGTGTAATACAGTATGAAGAAGAGGAAATTTCTTTCCTATTTTATCTTTTTATTGCATTATGTTTTATATCTTTGTAAAATAATAAAACTTAAACAATGGATAAACCCATGAACCGCATAAAAGAGGTGCTTGAAGAGAAAGGTATCAAACAGATTTGGCTTGCTGAAAAGCTCGGAAAAAGTTTTTGTATTGTCAATTCTTATGTTTGTAATCGTAGGCAACCTAGTCTCAAACTCCTCTTCGAAATAGCTAATATTTTTCAAGTAAAGCCTAAAGAATTAATTAGAGAACAGAAGAGATAAATAAGTTAATAAGATGGCAAAAGAACAAAATTACAAAACTATTGCTAAACCATTTGTAAAATGGGCTGGAGGAAAAGGTTCTCTAATAAAGCAACTTATAGAGTGTTTACCACAGAACTTCGATGGGCAGCAAAATGTGACATATATTGAACCTTTTGTTGGAGGAGGTGCAATGCTTTTTTATATGCTAACTCATTACTCTAACATAAAAAGGGCTATCATTAATGATGTTAATGAAGATCTGATAAATTGTTATTTGTTAATTAAAAAAGACCCGATAAGATTAATAGTATTACTACGCAGTATAAAGGATGAATATTATAACTTAGATACTATAGAAAAAAAAATGCAATACTTCTATCGAATAAGAGAAAGATATAACAATAATAAACTTGCCATAGTAGAGCGAGCTGCTTATTTTATCTTTCTCAATAAAACTTGCTTTAATGGATTATATAGGGTTAATACTAGCGGTAGATTTAATGTGCCATTTGGCAAATATGAACGTCCCAATATCTGTGATGAAGAACTAATTATGGCTGACCATAAAGTCTTGCAAAAAGTAGATATATATTCAGGAATATATAAAAATATCACAAAACACCTGGATAAAGGGTATAACTTTATTTATATTGATCCACCATACAGACCTCTTTCGGGATCTGCCTGTTTTATCGAATATACTCATAATATATTTGATGATACGGAGCAAGAAAAGTTAAAAGTATTCTGTGATATGCTAACTCAAAAGGGATGCAAGATTATGCAGAGTAATTCTAATTCTATAGATGATGATGGGGTACCTTATTTTGCTAAATTATATAATACATATACCATTAATCAAATTTTAGCGCATCGATTCATAAATGCTCATGCCGGAAAACGAGAAAAGGAAACAGAATTACTCATTATGAATTACTAATTCACCATAATTCTAACAAATAAATAAACTATATATGACCTTTCTAACAATCTCTCAGATTCAAAACATTAAGGAGCATATGACTGATGATGAATCTATGCTAACTAAGAAGTTTAAAGCCAAAAAGACTCCATACGATATACAGTCTATTTTGCTGAATGAATTGGAGGACTACCTCTCAAAAGGATGGGAAGAAGTTTCTAGATCAAAATATAAAGCAAAAATTCAAAAGCTCAAACCAGCCGGAAGAAGGTTTGAGGATGATATTTGGTGTATGTTTTATAACCTTGGTTTTAGGCACCTAAATTATGATGAGAAACTAGAAGTACAATGGGGTGATAACCCAGAGGATAAACACCAGTTGGATGTCGTTGCTATTGGTGATGAGGCCATATTTGTTGTAGAGTGTAAAGCGACAGAAAATATCAGACCAGCATCATTCAAAAAGGATATAGATGATATGCGTTTATATAAGGATGGTGTAATGAAAGCCTTGCGTCAAATATATGGAGAGGACAAAAAAGTGAAATTTATTTTTGCTACACGTAATTATACATTTACTGAGGATTGTGAAGATGAGAAACGATTGGCAGAAAATAGAATATTCCAATTTACAGATAATACATACGACTATGTCAATAGCCTTATAAAGGCATATAGAACAACTGTAATTTATCAATTCTATGGCTTAATGTTCCGACATGAGCGCATTAATAATGATAAAATCCGTATCCCTGCATTAAAAGGTACAATGGGTGGTCATACTTATTATATGCTCTCTATGGAACCAGCCACATTACTAAAGATCGGTTTTGTATTACATCGCACAAGAGTTAACACACAGATTACTATGCCAACATATCAAAGGTTGCTTGTGCCTTCACGATTAAAGGGCATTGGAGAATTTATAGATAAGAAGAATGGATACTTCCCCAACTCAGTAATTATCAATTTTGACAATTCCGAACGAAAAAATAGAATTCAATTTGATTTGGCGCCAGGTGGTTCTGATGATACAAGGACAAAATTGGGATATCTAACAATTCCGAATGCTTATTGCATTGCATATATAATTGATGGGCAACATCGTGTATATGGTTATGCTGGTTCTAAATACAAAGATACTAATACTATACCTGTTGTCGCTTTTGATGGTTTGCTATCAGACGAGCAGCTCAGAATCTTTATGGATATTAACGAACATCAAAAAGCTGTCAGTCCAAGTTTGAGATTAGATTTAAATGAGGATTTAAACTGGGATTCTCCTTACCTAAATTCTCGTCTAAAAGCACTGCGCTCATCAATCATAAAGCAGCTTGGTAGAGATAATAGTAGTGTTTTAGCACGTAAAATAGCGATTGGTGAGGATACTGCAAAACTTCAATTAAAACCATTTGATACTGCGTTATCTAAATCATCGTTACTACCTAAAGCTACTACAAAAGAGTTTACAGATCATACTGATGTATGTCTCTACAATACAAATTGTGTTGAACATAACAAGGCTATGTTAGAAGCTCAAAAACGAATATCCAATTTGATAAAAGAATGTTATGCTTATGTTTACTACCAAATGATTGATGAGCATAAAGATGAATACGAAACATTCATTGAGTGTAATCGCGGTACTTATGCCTTTGTATCATTAATTGCATCACTGAATGAGTATCTCATTCATAGTGGCATATTATCACAAAAATCAAGTACAAAAGAACAGGTGGACTCAATGGCGCCTTATTTTAATGTATTGATCAACTATTTGTGCAATATGCCAACAGACGAAAAAACACAAATTCGATTAATCAAAGGCCAAGGTGCAGATACACTATGGCTTCGAATGTATCAAAATGCCATCCATAAACAGATGCCGGAATATAATCCAGACGGTTTAGAAGCTTGGTTGGAAACACAGGACAAAGATTTACAAGACGCAGGAAAAGAATGCGGTCGACAAATCGAAAAGATTATAAAGGATAGTATCCTTAGAAAACTTGTAGAACTATATGGAGATATGTGGGAAAGTAAAGTGAAAAAGATTATGGGTAAATGTCTTCAGCGTATGGATGACAATGAAGATATAGATAATCAGGATTGGACAGATTTCATGACATTACAAGATTACAAAGAGATCATTGAAAATAACTGGAATATCCAGAAAGATAACGATGAATCGTTTGTTACATTTGAGGCTGAATTTGCGATACAGGTATCGGATTCATTTAGAACTAAAACAGACAAACTTAAATGGATAAACGATTTAATATCATTCAGTAAAGCTTGGACTACATCTAAAGGAAGACCTCTTTCCCTAACAGAGGTAAATGAAATGCGATCTATATTGCAAAATTTGGCACCAACAGAAGATTTATAATGATTGATTATAACGAGTTTTGTCAAAAAGATATCACCCTCCGTGATTACCAGCAGCTTGCTAAAGAAAAAATCTTTAGCAAGTGGAATTGTGTCGATAATATTTTATATCAAATGCCAACAGGTACCGGCAAAACTCGATTATTTACATCTATAATTCGTGATATCAGTGTATGGGGCCTCAGACACAATATCAATTATCGAATATTGATTATTGCTCATCGTAGCGAGTTAATCGAGCAAAGTTCCCGTAGCCTAGATAAATATCATATTAAGCACGGCGTTTTAGCAGGAACTATGAAAGATAAACGAGATTTAACTCAAGCTATTCAGGTTGCGTCTATCCAAACTATTATTCACCCATCTAATCGATGTTTAATTGAAGGCCTCCAGTTTGACTTCATTATTATAGATGAAGCGCATCATGCAGTAGCTAATTCTTATCAGAAATTATGGAAATTCTGCCCTAACTCTAAAAAATTAGGAGTCACAGCAACTCCATGGAGAATGAATAATAGTGGTTTTACACAAATCTTTGATGCATATATTCCATCTATGCCAATCAAAGAATTCATTCAAAAGGGATGGTTAGCGGCATATCAGTATTATTCTATTCCTTGTAACTCTGAAATTATTAAATCAATAGAATCCATTCGAGAATTTGATATAGAAGGAGATTATAAAAGTAGTGTTTTAACTCAAGTCTTCGATACCTCAAAAATTCGAGCTCAATTATATAATAGTTATGCAAAGAATGCATTTGGTAAAAAAGGTATTATATATAGTATATCTCGTGAACATAGCGAACATATATGTTCTCAATATCGCAGTCATAATATAGTAATTGAAAACATTGATAGTGAAACTCCAGCAAAGACTCGAGAAAACATTATAAAAGCTTTCAAGAATGGAGAAATTGACATTATCGTAAATGTTGATATATTCTCTGAAGGCTTTGATTGTCCTGATATTGAATTTATTCAATTAGCTAGACCAACTAAATCATTAGTAAAATATATCCAACAAGTTGGCCGAGGATTAAGGAAAAATGGAAATAAACGTTGTGTTATTTTAGATAATGTAGGTATGTACTCTCGTTTTGGACTACCAGATGAAGATCGTGATTGGGAATCATTCTTTTATGGTAACAAAATAGAGCATTCCATTGAAAGAACAGATTCACATAATATCAGGAATTTAAAAGAATGCCCCAACAGGGATCTCAGTGAAGGAAATGAAGAAATGATTCTTATACAGAATCTTGATAGTTTACAAATTCCAGTTACTCAAAATGCTCCAATGGAGACAACTTGTATTCTCCAAAAAGATAAAAAAAATCATTTTATTATCACAAGTAAACGTTTTAATTCGGGGAAGTATATTATTGAAGAAAATGAAGAGGGCTTCTTTATTGTTAATATTCGCACTCTAAATAAAATGCTATTAATAAAAATGAAAACTATGCATGGAGGAATAATTATAGTATCTAAAGAGCCTAATAAAGAATCGTTTACAGTAATAAAAACTCTATCAAATTCCACTTTACATACTGCGGTGAGTCAAATTGTTGGCACATTACATAAGGATGGATTATTATTAAGGTTTACATCTTTCGATAAATCTCAAATAAATGTAACTGTAACAGTTTAAATAATACATGTATATAGAGCATATCACTACTGTCCCGTAAAAGTGGATAAATAGTTCTTTGAAATTATTGAAATA
>OMFY01000955.1_pt1 | contig 11472 bp, 2 predicted proteins | sample 1645701 | NCBI WGS metagenome assembly OMFY01 (sample SAMEA103958111, study PRJEB25191) | human gut metagenome | biome: human-associated habitat [ENVO:00009003]; feature: intestine environment [ENVO:2100002]; material: feces | place: Germany | collected 2013/2015
CAGTCCGGATTTCGGACTGTTTTGCTCCGTCCCCGAGAGTCTGCATTGCATAAGCGAAAAGCGGATAAAAAAGCCGGCCGCCTTGCGGCGGTCGGCTTGTCGTCCTGTCGGAATTCCGTCACGTACGACGCGTTTCCGCGCCGTCGGACTGCCCTCAGCGTATGCCGATTGTGGGCGGCTGTCTGTGCTTGCTCACCGCCGCAGGCGCGTCGTAGTTCACGGGCTCGATATCCGCCGCCGCAACAGGCAGGTCGACGGGTGCGGGCGCAACAGGCGCGGGCATTATCGAGTCGATGGGCGCGACTTCGACGGGCACGGGGTCGGGCGCACGGTGCAGCTTGACGAGCACCGCCACGAGTATCGCTATTGCGATGATGAGTATCGCAAGCGCAGCGACAAGCGGCCAAATCCACCACACGAGTCCGGGTGCGGACACGTTCACGAACACGAGGTCGGAGATGTAATTCGTCGTGTAGGTGATGTAGCCGTTCGACACGGTGTAGTCGGAGAGTTCCGCAAGTTCGCCGTTCGACGTGACGTAATACACTCTGTAATCGCCGCTCACGCCGTCAGGCATACGCACCGTGACGGTGACCTCGTTGCCGAGGGTGGAAACGTAAGTGTTGCCGTTCAGCATATCCACGTTGACGATGCCGCTCGTGGTGAGCACTTCGTCTTCGGTGGCAAGCGCCTGGACATTGCTGTCCACGATGTTCCAGAAGCTGGTGCCCTCCGCAACAGTCGAGTTGTTCAGCGTGTAGTTGACGGTGACGGGGTTGTCGCCGAAGTCCACCGTGACGTAATCGATTTCGTCCACGGTATAAGTCACGCGGCTTATCGTGGCGGTAAGGTTGCCCGTGCCGCCGCCGGACACATAATAGTTGGGGTCGTTGCTGGTGATGGTGTAAGTGTACACACCCGCGGTCGTGACGGAAGAAACCACCACACCGCTGCTGTTGCGGTAAGTCACCGTGAAGTCGTCCGTGTCGAGTCCCTGCGCGGTGAAGGTTATCTCACATCCGTCCGAACCGTCCGTCACGTCGTGAGTCCTGCTCGCCGCATCCACCGTCACCACGACAGGCGCCTGCGCCACGCGTATGGTGCCTATGCGGTTTTCGATGACATAGTTGCCCACGAAATCACCGCCGACCGTCAGCACGACCGAATATCCGCCGGCATTGAGCATAGCGTCAACAGCCTCGCCGTTCAGGGTGTAGCCCACGGAAATGTCATCGAAGAAGCCAATCACTTCCTCACGGCTCAATGCATCCGTTGCAGAGAGTTTGTCGAGGTCTATTATGTGCTCTTCGCCGTCATAAGTGAAACCGAGGTTTTCATCGGGCGTGACAATGACGCTGCGCTGATTGATGACGAAGCTGCCAGACGCGGTGAATTCGCCTACATAATAGTAGTTGCGTTCGTCGTTGCCGTCGTCGATGAGTCTTCTCACCGTCACGGACCAGGTGTACTCGCCCGCATTCACGGGAGCGCTTTCGAGCACGGTGTCACCATGTCTCCACTCAACGGTGGTTTCTGCCGTCTTGTCGAAATCGTCAAGCCCGTTCACAATCATATCGAGCGAAACAGCCTCTCCGCTCTGATAAGGCTTTTCGAGGTCTTCGGGCACGGTGTACGTCTTGGAAAGGTCGGGCAGCTTGATGAGCAACGTATGCGTCACGGACACACCGTCCGCGCCGACTATCACCACATCGTAGTTGGCAAGTCTGCTGTCGTCGACGGTGAGGACATAATCGGCGCCGGCGTTTTCGGTAATATCCGCGGTCGCGATGTCGATTGCCGCACCGTTCAGCGTATAGCCGTAACCGATTTGCGCGAGTATGTCGTCTGCATTATCGACACTTGCGAGTCCGCTCTGCACCGCAAATGCAGGCGCAGGCAGCGTGCCGACGTAATAGTCCGCCACAAACGTATAGCCGCCGTCGCCCGTATAATTGCCGGACACCGTGACGTTGAGCGTGGCTTTATTGACCGTAACGGTCGAGGTCTGCTGATTGATATTGAAGTTTGTCGCCTTGACGTTGACGACGCAGCGGCTGTAAGTGCCTGCACCGACTGCCAGAGTGCCGTCCGCCGCCGAGAATATTTCGTTTCCGTCAGCCGTCACGGGCACCGCCTGTGAGAACGTGCCGTTGATGCGGATGTATTCGCCTGCGGCATTCAGGGTGAACGTGCCGTCGCCGTTGTTCACATAAGACCTGCCCACGGGCTGGGGAACGTCTGCTCCGTGACCGAACGCTTCCGCCCAGTCGCTTGCGAGGATATAGGCGTAACCGTCGGCGTCGACGAGAATATTCTTGCCGTTAAACGTGTATTTTACGCTGTGGTCAATCTCGCCGCCGTATGTACCCGTGAGACCCTCGGTGCTCTCTCCGCTTCCGTCCATCAGCTGGACTTCGACAGAATTCGTCGCCGCGGTGATGGAACCGAGCCTGGACACGGTATAGCTGTTATCCTCCGTATTGAAGACGAAGTTGTTGGTGTCCACCGCCATATTGTCGCCGTCGACTATTCCGTCGATGGTGAAGACGACGTCTTTGCCCGTTCCGACATTTGCATCGACAAACGAAATTGAAATGTTGCCTATTTTATACCCCACCTGACCGAGTTCGGAACCGTCTTCGAGCGTAAGTTCGACGGTGTAGTCCACATTGTATTCGGGACCGGTGAGCGTCGCCGTATCGTCGAAAGGCTTGGTGAACACATTGTTATTGACGGGATTGACCGTAAACCCAATCCTTGCAGGGTCAATGGAACCCGTCGCATCCGCACTGCGGAATTCCTGCGAAAGCGCGCCGTAATCCCCGAGCTGCGTAATCTCTTCTTCCGTCAGCTCATATCCGTCCTTGACTCCGAGAATGTAGAGCGTTTCGTTGTTGTAGACAAAGTCGGCAAGCACATCGAGTTTGGCATAGATATTCTCGTTGGCTGCGATTGCGCGGAGTTCGGACTCGCTTGCGACATAATATTCGGTAGTCGCAAAGTCATAATAATAAGCGTAATATCCCTCGTCGCCCTCTTTGAGGTTCGCAAGTCCGCCGAGTTCGGTGACTTGATCGAAGCCCTCTATGGCGCTCTCGTTGCTTCCGAACACGAGATAGTAGTTGACGGGCCCTCTGGAATTTGTGAGAACGAAGCCGTAGACAAACCCCGTATTCACACGGCCGTCCTGGACATCGATATCCTCGGGATTGTATCCCGCGCCATACACGGTGACGTTATAGTTCGACGCATACGATTCCGCCTCGACAAATCCCGTAAGGGTTATGCCTTCACCGACGGTAAGTTTCGTTTCGTCAATGCCCGTATATGCCAGTCCGTCATACGTCTTGGAAGGCAGCGTGAACTCTACCGCAAGCGGCGCGGGCGTGATGTTCGCCGTCAAACCGGTCGTTATCGAGCCGCTGAACGCGAAGACATAACTTCTCGCGATTCTGGTTGCCGGGTCATAATCTGCACTGTCCTCGGACACGCCGACGGCAATGCCGAGGGAATCGACTTTGACGTTGTGAGTCCCGACATTGGGCGAATTGGTGTCGAACGCGGCATTGTAGGTGTACACCACTCTCCCGTCCGTAAACGCGGCGCGGTCGTTTGCATTTATGCTGTTGTTAGTCACGGCACTGAGGTCGAGCGTCGCGGTCGTGGTGTTGTCATAGACTTTGTCGTTCGCCTTGATGTCGTTCAGCGTAACGCTTATGCTTCGGGGAGAAAGCACCGCGGCGTCCGCCATAATGTAAGTTTCGATAGTATACTGCTCCGAGCCGGAGGTAGGCATTCCGTCAAGGTCGACGCTGGAACTGGAGAACGTGTAGTTGCCCCAATCGAAGCCGCTTGCTCCGTCGGGAGTGATTCTGAAACCGGAAACGGTGACATAGTGCAGCCATCCGTTTTCGGCAGTCCCCTGTACATACTGGTCAGATGCACCCTGCGCATCGGAGTACGTATAAGCAGTCGCATCAACGGTTATGCTCTCTTCGCCGACAAGCCCGCTGACTTCGGGTTCAATTCCCGAAGGATTGATGGTAGACTCGCCGTCGTACACTTTGTCGGGGAATGCGATTTCAAGCGTAAGTTCCTTGCGGACAATGCTGTAAGGAGCGCCCTCGCCGTCCTCAGTGACGGAACCGTTGACCTTTCTTTCAAGAGCGGCGCAGTCGTCGGCGGTAAACTCGGAGGACAACGCATAGTTGGAGCTGCCGAGCGTCACATTAGTGAAATCGACGACGTAATTGCCGACATTTTTGGAAGATGTACCGGCAACGAAAGCAAGCCCGAGGTCGCTGATGTCAAAGCCCGTAATCTGCCCCGCAAACTCCGCAGTCACTTCGAACGTGACCTCGACAGCCGTTTCTCCGTCGTAAGCGCGGCTCATCGCGAAATTGAACACGATGTCGTCGGGAGTGATTGTGCGCGCATCTATCGTTCCGGAGAGATTGCTGATTTCGAAGACGGTGCCCTCTCCGCTCTCGTATGCATGCACTTCAACGTCCATACCGAGGTTGTAGTATTCCTCTACAATCCCGTCCCCTATCCACGCAAGGTCGGGGAACCACAGTTGCAACGTATTGATGATGACCGTGCCCGCATCCGACACTGTGAACGTACCGGAAATATAGCTGAACTCTCTTCCGAAGAGTGCGGAGCTACTGCTGATAGTAATATCGTCGGGGCCGATGGCGGTGTTCCCGTCATAGGTCTTGTTCACGACGAAGTGTTCTTTGTTGACGGCGATTATCTCCTGCATAATGCGGTAAATTGCATCCGTGATGAGCTCGGTAATGCTCTCGGGAATGATGTAATTGCCCGCATCGGTGCCGCTGAGCGCGAGGTTGTAGAAACGCACGGAATAGTCGTTGCCGAACTCGGCAACCGCCTGCGTTCCGTCCCAGTACTCCGCGTCGAACTCCACGCTCATGCTGTCGTTGTTGAGGAGCAGAGCTTCGATATTAATGCTGCCGCTTGCGACGGACAAGCCGTCATAGTATTTATTCTGCCCCGTAAGTATGGCGCTCTCAAGGTTGAGTTCACGCTGATTGATTGTGAACGTACTTTCGCCGAATATCTCTTCGAGATTGGTTTTGTCAAGGACGAGATTGCCGTCGGCCATTTCCGCCTTCGACCAGTCTATGCCGTAGACATCCGCGTCGTCGTATCTTCCGGCTGCCGCGCCGTCTTCGCCCTCGCGCACGACGCCGCTGATTGCGGGCAAGCCGTATACACTCTGATATCCTTCGGGCAATGCCGCGAAGGCATATGTGAAATTAAGCGCGGAATCCCTGTCGCCGTAAGTCTTGGAGTTGTTGTTGAGGTCCGCGTCGGTGAGGCTGACCTCGAACGGAGTGACGGAAAGCTGCGCGCCGTTTACGTTGTTGCCTTCGCTGTCGACAAACACGACTTCGAACTGCCCCGTGGCCTCTTCTTCGCCGTTCATAACGGTATACGTATACACGAAAGTAATCGTATATCTCGTCTGCACGCCGTTGTGAAGCAGGTTGTCGAAATCATAGTTCGACACGTTCACCGCCGTAATTTCGACGTCATAACTCGTGGGTGCGGTCGTGCTGTCCCCGTTTGCCGCAAAATCGACATCATAGTTGTCGGGGTTCATCAGCGCATCCCTGTCCCACAAAGTACCGTACACAGTGGAGAACACGATGTTGTCGTGGAACGTGACGGTCAGCGTACCGCTGAGGTCCGAACGCAGGATTATGGTCACGGTGACGCTGCCGGGGGCCACGTTGATGATGACGTTCTTCACATCTTGCGTATTGTGAGAAGATGTCAGATTTTCCGCGGAAGCAGACACATTGTAAGTGTTCTCTCCGCCTTCTACCTCAGCACCGACAAGCAGCCAGCCGGATATGCCGAACTTGCTTATGTCGGGATTGTCGTCGTCATCGAAGCGCACTTGCAGTCCCGCAATTGCTTCTTCGTCCTCCGCCGTAAACTCCTGTCCTTCCGCGGGAGTGACCGTCACGGTGACGGGATTTACGGTTATGCCGCCGTTTTCCTCTGCGAATGCGACGGTAAAGTTGCTGTTGATGTCGCCCTGCTCTATTCCCGTAAAGGCATAGGAGCCTGCGTTGACGAATCCGAACGTATTATTCGCCGTGTCCGTCAGAACGTAATCTGCGGGAAGTTCGATGCTCCAATTGCCGTCAGCGTCCGTAACGGCGGAAGTTTCGATGCCGAAAATCGCGGCAATCTGCTCCGCCGTCTGATACGATGCAAAACTGTCAACGAAGCCGAGGTCCTTCGGCATTGTCACGACATATGTTTCGGGCAGCGCCGTGCCGTAATCCTGCGAAACATCCTCCGCGGTGACTTCCAGCCCTCTTGCCGCAATGGTCAGCGAGAAGCTGTTCCCCTCACCCCAGTTAAACGACACATCGTAGTCGGTGGTGGCAAACTCAGCCGTAATTGCGGTATAAGTTGCCGACGGGATATAACCGCTCTGAATGCCGCCGAGCGAAAGTGCGGCGCTCATACCGTCGAGGTCTTCGAACGGAGTATTCGCATCCGCATCCGCGCCTACGAGCCCGCTTATTATCTCATACGAGAACAGTCCCGCCAGATTTTCCGCGGTGACGTCGCCGTACGTCGCGCCCTCACCGTTTACGGTTATCTGAATTTCGAGGTCCGCCTTATTGACGGTGACCGCATAGTCTTCCACTTCCTCGTTCAGCACATAGAACTCGGAGTCGGCACGTCTTATCGCAAGTGAATATGTCTCAGCGTGTGTGACTTCGTCCGTCGAATAAGGATAGACGACGGTGTAAGGCAGATTGTCGGTCAAAGTGACCGCTTCGCCGGCGGTGCCGTCAACCGTTACGCCTGTCAGCGCAACGGGGAATTCGATTGCCTCACCTGTATAGTCCGCCTGGTTGTTGGAGAATGCCGCCGACACCACTCTGCGGTAAGAGAAGACAATCTGAGCCCCTCCGCTTACGGCAGGAAGCGCGGAAATATCGCTGCGGTCGACGCGAAGCGCAAGCCTGCCGCCATCCGTATATGCGTAATCGCCGGCGACTCCTTCCTCAACGAAACCGGTTTCGAAGTTGTCGGAAGGATGAGTGTAAATCGGCGTGTCTACGACCTGTCCGTCAGCGCCGTATTTCTTAATTTCATAAGGTACGTACGCGTACGCGCCCGTGAGTTCCGCAGAGAAATACACGGTTTCACCGCGCTTATAGCTGCCTACGGTTTCCCCTTCTTCGTTCACAAAGGTGAAATTCCACACGTTATGATTACTGCCGAAGTGGTTCGTGCTTTCCTGTGCGATTTGCGCGCCGATGATATAATCGTTCGCGTCGACAAGCACGCCGTACGCCGCAAGCTCGCTTATGTTGCCGGCGCGGTCCAGCCCCGCTATGTACACGACGTAATAACCGACCGCGTTTGCACCGTCGTTCTGGAACAGCAGGTCAAACGGGTCCATTGCGTCACTGGCATCGCTGTATCTGTCGAAAAAGTCGTCGATACCGCCCGCATTGACTGACGCGAAAGCGGAAAGCTTCTGTTGATATGCCTCGGCAAATGCCGCTTCCGTGGCGTAATACGCCGTGGAATAATAGATTCTGTAATATGAGTCGTCGCTTTGGACGGACGGCTGTGCGGACATACTCCAACCGTCGGTGTACCACTTCCTGTCGCCGCCCGTGGGGATGCGTCCCGTTGTAACAACGATGTGGTCGGTTTCGTCCGTCGAGCCGCTCTCTGATACATCGGGAGCGACGGGCGCGGTCATATCCAGATAAATACGCGCTCCGCCGACTGCGGACCATGCGCTGTCTTCGGCACTCGCGCCGCCGTTTATTCCGGTCGTGGTGGTGAATGCTCCGGTCGCGTCCGCGTTGTTTTTGACGGTAAAGTTATGCGCTCTTGTGAAATCGCTGTTGGGCTTACCCGTGTACACTACGGTGAGATTATAGGACGAGTCCGCCCCCGCTTCTATGGCGACCGAAACCGATGCCAGGGCATAACTGTCCCCCGTCATAGTCCATACGCCTTCCGCCTCGCTCCACGCGGCGGATGCTGCGCTGCCGTCCGTGCTGCTCGTGACTTTCGTTATGACGTTGTTTACGATGTACACGACATAGCTTTGCTCGTCCGCGCCGAGTATGAGCACTCTGTTGCCGGAGATATTGGGCGTAAAGTTGATTGTCGCCGTGATGGACGTGCTCACATACACCGTTTCGGTTGGGCTTATCGTTCCGGTCGGGTCAAGGTCGCCCTGCGCGATCACCGTGCCTTCCTTGGTGTCGTAACTCAGCTCGACCGTATTCGTCGGCGCGGTGTAGTCTACCTTGATATACACCGTTATTGTGTCTTCCGAAACGAAGCCCGCATAGTTCATCGCATAGAACGTAAAGCGGTAATACCCGTTTCCTGTCGCTCCGACATTGCCGTTGATATCCGTACCTCCGCTACGACCGCCGACGGCAAATGAGCCTCCTACGAAATCGTAAGTTGCGGTTGCGGTTGTATTATTTATATAGGCAAATGGATGCCAACTGCTCCACGCATTCTCATCAGAGGGTAATGCAGATGTTTCATCCCAAGTCGGACTGCTTGCATAGTCAACTGAATAAAACCAAAGCAATGGGTTACTATTAGAGCCGGCATTCGCAAAATGTATAGAACTCAAAACTTGATTATATACCCATGACCAAGCGTCTGTTGTATCTGAAACTATCCATTCTGGTGTCTGCTGATGAGTGACAGTAGCAGTGCTGATATCTGTCTGACTTTCGACAATTCCGCCAACCTCAATAGAAATTTCTCTGGTAGAGTCTCCCGAATCAGTTAAATATAAAGTAACTGCACCATCTGTATTGTCTGAAAAATATAATACTAATGTTGCCGTGTCTCTTGCGGGGTCAGCAGTTAATTCTATATAAACATTTCCCGTCCCTCCGCCAGCAGCCGAATAAGTGCCGCTACCTGTTGAAAGCACACCGTTATATGACACCCCTGCCGTTGCAGTACCAAAACTGACCGTACTTATACCTGCAAAATACTCTCCCGACGTCCTGCTGGCAGGTTGTCCGTTAACATTTTGGTCTGTAATTGTTACCGCCAGTCGTTTAGCATAGGTGCCATTGATGGAATTTGCTCTTGCGATAGCACTATCAAGTCGAATGGACGTCCCCGCGATTATATCATTATCATTAAATTGAGCAGCGGAATTTGCGATATCATTATGAAGCGTATTCTCTCCATCATACGCAAAATAATTTGTGACATCAGTAGTTAAAGTACTGAGTTCCGTATCAATAGCAGTTATTGCAGGCGCATGCCCGTCGCTGGCATTTGTTGTCGGCACAGCGCTGGTTTTATGTACGGTGAAAGTAATTTGCACTTCATTCGCATATATGCCCGTGGTTTCATTGCCACCGGTTGCGCGGTAAAGAGTGAGCGCAAGATTGGACATTGAACTCTGAAGTGTCGAGGTGCTTCCGGAAGAATTGCGCAACACACCGGTCCAACGTGTTGTCGAACTTGTAATCCATCCGCTATCGCGCCAATTCTCTAAATCATAATATCCGCCGTCTTGACACCAAGCGGACTCATCATTAACAACATAGGACGAGGCACTGGTTTTAGAAGAACTTCCGAGTATACCCATTCCGAAAGACCTATCACCGGAAACAGGTCCTTCATTCTGTGTATACAAAGTACCGGAAAATGAAACATCAATAGAATAGCGGGATGCCAGCTGTAAAAATATTGTCGGAGTGGTGACGTTAAGAACAGCAATTACCGTTGGTCTAGACCACGCAGCGTGTCCACTGGTTTCATGTCCGCCGAATGAGCCGTTATTGCCTGCACTGTAAAATTCAAGGGAATTTGAGTCCCCCCATCCGTAAATACTGGTATAATTTGATGGACTCACCCCTTGGTCCGCCAAATTAATTGTATATGTATAGTCTCCCGTTTCGTTGGAATGCATATCATCCCATATTTCTTCCATAAGGGAAGCATTTACTGATGACAAATTTAAAGCATTGACATAACCGCCGGAAGTATCCGCCTCCGCGACATTCGCGCCGCTGTCAAAGCCAGTGTCAAAAACGCCCGCCGTCAGCACAATGGCGAACACGGTCGCAAAACACATCAGCAAAATCGCGAATTTGGTAACGTTGACAAAAAACCTTCTTTGCCCGTCGCGGTTTGTTCTCATAATCCCACCTCACAAAAGCAACTTCCCTGTTTGCTTTCAAAATTGACTTACTTACGCACGCGCGCATTACGCGCACTTGATTAAACTTACGCAAAATCATATTACCACGCTCATCCAAACATTCCTCTCCCCGTCAACCACTGTTAACCCTCCCCTTCCCCGATTTTAATCTTTCCATTTTTTGGACAAACAAACAGACTCTTGGGGACGGAGCAAAACAGTCCGACTCCTCCCCTTCACTCCCCTCCACTCCCCTCAAAAATCCCTAAATATACTGGCAAAAAGTCATCCCTCTCCCTTTTTGACAAGCAGACTCCCGGGGACGGAGCAAAACAGTCCGAAAAACGGACTGTTTTGCTCCGTCCCCAAGAGTCTGCTAGCACCTTAAATTTTACTTCATTTTAAGAGGTCAAACAAAACGCTCCGCGCCACACCTAATGCCTTCGCAATGTCACTCATATTGCACCCTGCCGCCCTCATCTTTGCCACGATTTTTTTCAGCCTTTCTCGGTCTTTTCTCAAAACGAGCACATCACCGCAGGCCGCAACAATCTCCCGCGCAATCTCTGCACCGCTTCTTTTTTCTTCTTCCGCTTCAATCCAAAACGGGCAATTTTCATCGGCGCAGGCGGACTTTTCTTCCATAATTGCCTCAACATTGTCCGCATCGGTGTCAAAAAACTTCTCCGCTTCATCAAAATCCACTCCTCCGGTGTGCGAATAATAACATTGAAGTCCGGAGTAAGTATAATCCGCCGCATTTTGCACAATTCCGGCTTTTACAGGATTATTATGTATGTACACCATACAATTTATGAGATAACCACCTTCGAAAACAGCTTGACTTTTGTATCTGTCCCTGAACACATATCCGACTCTGTCACGGATGTGGTTGTAGTATTGTGCATATCGGGTATTCACACGGCGCATATATGCGCCCAAGTTTTCCGCACTCGGCGAATAAACCAGCAAATGACAATGATTGTCCATAACGCAGTACGTCAGAATTTTTATACCGTGAAAAGCCTTGAACATTTGCAAATCATTCAGATATTCCGACTTTAATCTGCCTGTTTCAAAAATTTTTTCTTTCCCTATACCTTGCACGATAACGTGAAAATAATTCGTGTCAAACGCTTTGCGAGCCGGTCTTGACATAATGCCCCCTCCCCTTCTGTTCTGCCATTACAATAACACGTTTCTCTTCATCCGTCAATCGATTCGGACTCCTGGGGACGGAGCAAAATAGTCCGAAAAACGGACTATTT
>OMFY01000966.1_pt1 | contig 11385 bp, 10 predicted proteins | sample 1645701 | NCBI WGS metagenome assembly OMFY01 (sample SAMEA103958111, study PRJEB25191) | human gut metagenome | biome: human-associated habitat [ENVO:00009003]; feature: intestine environment [ENVO:2100002]; material: feces | place: Germany | collected 2013/2015
TCAAGGTTAAGAATAAGAAAAACACAGCAAAGCATGCAAAAAGAACAAGTAAATTTAATGAAAAATATAAAAGAATATAACTTAGATGAATTAAAACAAGAACTTATTTCCGTGGGAGAAAAAGGATATAGAGCAGAGCAAATCTTTAATTGGCTTTATGTGGAAAAAGTGAAAAGTTTTGATGATATGACAAACTTATCATTGGAATTAAGAGAAAAACTAAAACAAAATTATACAATGTGTAATTTTGAAATACTTAGTAAACAAGAATCATCAGATGGAACTAAAAAGTATTTATTTGATGTGCTAGACGGAAATGCAATAGAAACAGTACTAATGGAATATCATCATGGAAAAACAATATGTGTATCATCTCAAATTGGATGTAAAATGGGATGTAAATTTTGTGCATCGACAGGAATAGCATTTGTTAGAGGACTTACTGCAGGAGAGATAGTTGAGCAAATATTAGCAGTAGAGCAAGATATTGGAGAACATATTTCAAATATAGTATTTATGGGTATTGGTGAACCATTTGACAATTATGATAATGTAATGCATGCAATTAGAATTATAAATAATCAAAAAGGATTAAATATAGGTGCAAGACATATTAGTGTTTCAACTTCAGGTTTGGTACCTAGAATTTATGATTTTGCTAATGAAGAATTACAATGTACATTATCAATTTCATTACATGCAACAGACGATGAAAAAAGAAGTGCTATGATGCCGGTAAATAATTTATATTCAATAGAAGAATTAATGAAAGCATGTAAGTATTATATTGAAAAAACTAATAAGAGAATTTCTTTTGAATATGCTTTGGCAAAAGATAACAATGATAATTTGCAAGATGCAAAAGCATTGGTTAACTTATTAAAAGGCATGCTTTGCCATGTAAATTTAATACCAATTAATAAAATTGAAAATGGTAAATTTACAAAAAGTAGTAATGATAACATTATAAAGTTTAGAGATTATTTAAACGACCATGGAATTGTTGCAACAATTAGAAGAGAGCTTGGAAGTGACATTGATGCAGCATGTGGTCAATTGAGAAGAAAAAATTTAAAAAAACAGGAGGATAATGAATGAGAGGTTTTGCTAAAACTGATGTTGGCAAAGCAAGAGAAATGAATCAGGATTATTATTATATTCCTTCTTCAGAAAATGATTTACAAATATATATTCTAGCAGATGGAATGGGCGGATATAATGGAGGAGAAATAGCAAGTAGGCTAGCAACAGAAACAACTAAGAATTATATACAAAACAACTTTGACAAAATTGAACATGAAAAAGAAGCAATTTTAAAGCTAGTAAAAGATGCTATAGAATATGCCAATTTTGTGGTTTATGAGGAATCAAAAAAAGATGAAAACTTACAGGGGATGGGTACTACTTTAGATGTGTGTTTCATATATAATAATAAGATATATATAGGACATGTGCGGAGACAGTAGAGTATATCTTATTAGAGAACAAATAGGGCGTAAGATTACTAAAGACCATAGTTATGTTCAACAATTAGTAGAAGATAAAAAAATCACAAGAGAAGAAGCAGAGCATCATCCTAAAAAGAACATGTTATTAAAAGCTCTAGGTTGTACATCTTATGTAGAACCTGATATAAGAGCAAGAAATGTAGAAAAAAACGATATATTTTTAATGTGCTCAGATGGTTTGACAAATATGATACAGGAAAGTAAAATATATGAAGTAGTAGAAGAAAACAAAGAAAAGGCACCAGAGATTTTAGTAAGTTTAGCAAATGATGCTGGTGGTTATGACAACATAACTGTTATAACTATAATATAGGGGAGAGAAATATATGAATTTAGTGGGTAAAGTAATAGGAAATAGATATGAAATACTTGAAAAAATTGGTGAAGGTGGCATGGCTACCGTATATAAAGCAAAATGTAACATTTTAAAAAGATATGTAGCTGTTAAAGTGTTAAGAGAAGAATTTACAACAGATGAGGAATTTATTAGAAGATTTAATACAGAGGCTCAAGCTGCTGCAAGCCTTACACATCCAAATATTGTATCAATATTTGACGTAGGACATGAAGAAAATATTTATTATATTGTTATGGAACTTGTACAAGGAAAGACTTTAAAAGAAATTATAAATGAAGATGGAGTATTACCATGGAAATGGTCTATAAATATTGCAATTCAGGTAGCTTCAGCTTTAGAAACAGCACATAAAAACAATATAGTTCATAGAGATATTAAACCACATAATATTATAATTACTGAAGATGGAATTGCAAAGGTAACAGATTTTGGAATAGCAAAAGCTGTTTCAAATTCAACAATTACTGCATTTGGAACAACAATTGGATCAGTACATTACTTTTCACCAGAACATGCTAGAGGTGGATATACAGATGCAAAATCAGACATCTACTCATTAGGAGTTGTAATGTATGAAATGTTAACAGGTAGAGTGCCTTTTGATGCGGATACTCCGGTATCAATTGCATTAAAACACATGCAAGAAAAACCAGTAGAACCAATAAAATTAAATCCATCTATTCCTTATGCTGTGAACAAAATTATAATGAAAGCAATGGAAAAAGAAGCAAGTGCAAGATATCAAAGTGCAACTGAAATGCTAAAAGATTTAAGTATGGCACTAAAAGATCCAGAAGGTGGATTTGTAAAAAGTAATGCAGAAAGATTACAGTATACACAAAGAATTCCAGTTTTAGGAGAAGAGCCAAAAGTTGACATTAAAAAGGAAAGCAAATCAAAACCAAAGGGAAAATTGGCTAGATATTTTGAAGAACATCCAACAGCTAAGAAGGTATGGATATCAGTTATTGCTGTATTATTAGTAATATTAATTCCATTACTTGGATTTTTTGGAGTTCAAGCAATATTAAAAGCAGGCATTCCTAATGATATAGATTTACCTAATTTTGTTGGCCAAACATTAGATGAAGCAAAAGCAACAATAGGAAAGGGAAAATTAACTTTAGAAACTGAAGAAGTATTTGATGACGAAGTTGAAATTGGAAAAATAATTTCACAAGATCCACCATACGCTGAAGGGGCAACAGTAAAAGAAAACAGTATAGTTAAAGTAAAAATCAGCAAAGGCCCTGAAACAGTTAAAATGATTAAAGTTGTTGGAATGAAGTATGAAGATGCAGAAAGACAACTAAGAGATGAACTACATTTAAATGTTGAAAGAGTTGAAGAAGCAAGTAAAACAGTAGAAAAAGAATATGTCATAAAACAAGAAGTTGATGAAGGAAAAGACATAAAAGTAGGTGAAACAGTAAAACTATATGTTAGTATAGGAACAGGATTAAAAGAAATTGCTATGCCTTATGTAATTGGTGACACAGAGGAAGAAGCAAGAAAGAAATTAGCTGATTTAACAATTATAGTTGCTTATGAAGAAGATATGTCTAAACCAACTGGAAAAGTTTTAAAACAAAGTATTGAAGCAGGAACAACAGTTGAAGAAAAAACTAGAGTAACTATTACTATAAATAAAATAGAAGAAATAAAGATTGGAATTGTAAGATTAAATCTAAAATCTTTACTTGGTGGAGACGCTGAAATTAAAAAAGATGAAAACGGAAATGAAATAGATCCAACGGTAAAAGTAAAAATTACTGTAAATGATGAGACTGTATATAGTGACTCAAACAGAAAAGATGAAACAGAGATAATATCAGAAATTTCAGGAAAAGGAACAGTGACTGTAAAAGTATGGGTAAATGAGATAAAGAAAATTACAAAACAATTTGATTTATCTGTTGATGATCCAGTACTTACAATAGACTAATGTTACTTTAAAGGGCACATCTTAAGAATGAATTATTAAAGATGTGTCCTTTAATTAAAAAATGCTATATGTAATATTAAGGAGAATAAATGCAAAAAGGAATAATTATATGTACTAGTACAAATACATATCTGGTAGAAGAAAATGAAAAAATATATAAATGTTTGGCAAGAGGAAAATTTAAAAAAGAAAAAATTAATCTATTAGTTGGGGACAAAGTTGAATTTACAATTACAAATTCTGAAAAGCAAGAAGGTGTAATAGAACAAATTCTTCCTCGAAAAAATGAATTAAAAAGACCAAAAATGTCAAATTTAACACAAATTATTTTAGTAGTATCTATGAAAATGCCGAATCCAGATTTATTATTATTAGATAAGCAGTTAATATTTGCAGAATTTATGGGACTAAAAGCAACAATTGTTTTAAATAAAGTTGATTTGGAAGATAAAAAAGAAATAGATAAAATTTTTGAGTTATATAAAAATATAGGATATAGAGTAATACAAACAAATGCAAAAGAAGGAATAAATATAGAAGAAATAAGAGATTTACTTAATGGAGAAATTACTGCTTTTGCAGGAAATTCAGGAGTAGGAAAATCAACATTGATAAACTCAATATTTAAGCAAGAGCTAACACAAGAGGGAAATATTAGTGATAAAAATCAAAGAGGAAAAAATACTACAACAAGTACTACTTTATATAAATATAAAGAAAACTCATATATAGCAGATACACCTGGATTTTCAACTTATGAAATAAATGAAATACCAAAGGAAGATTTATGTCATTATTTTGTTGAGTTTGTACCTTATTTAGAAAAATGTGAATTTCAAGGTTGTAGTCATATAAAAGAAGAAAACTGTGGAATAAAAAAAGCTTTAGAATCTGGCAAAATTTCTCCACAAAGATATGAAAACTATGTAAAAATTTATAATAATTTATCATAATGGTAAAAGTATTATATTGCTATCATAAATGTAAAATTAATAATGAGATAAGAGGTAAAGAAAAATGGTAGAAGTATCAGTTTCAATATTAAATGTAAAAGAAGATAAGGCAATTCAAACATTATATAACTTAGAAACATCAGGAATAAATTACTTTCATATAGATGTAATGGATGGAAAGTTTGTAAAAAATGATACAACAAATAAAATGCTAGAATTTAGTGAATACCTAAATCAAATTTCAAACTTACCATTAGATGTTCATTTAATGGTAGAAGATGTAGAAAGCTATATAAAAAGTTTTGCAATATTTGATCCAAATATAATAACATTTCATTTAGAAACAGCTAAAAATAAAGAAGAAGTATTTAAATGGATTAAATTGTTAAAAGAAAATAATATAAGAGTAGGTATTTCAATTAAGCCTGATACAAAAGTAGAAGAAATTTATGAATATTTACCATTTGTGCATTTAGTATTAATAATGACAGTTGAACCAGGAGAAGGGGGACAAAAGTTATTACCTAATACAATACAAAAAATAAAAGAGATAAAAAAATATATTGATGAGAATAACTTAGAAGTTGATATTGAAGCTGATGGAGGAATTAATATAGAAAATGCTGAAATTGTAAAAGAAGCAGGAGCAAATATATTAGTATCTGGAAGTGCAATTATTAATGCTACAGACTATAAAGAAGTTGTGAATAAATTGAAAGAATAAAAGGCATAAATGCCTTTTTCTTTTGTTGTATGAATGTTGAAAAAAGTGCAATAATATGTTATTATATTACAGAATTATTAATGATTTGAGAGGTAAGTATTTTGAATAAAAAATTTTTAATAATAACTTTAATACTAGTAATTGCAATAGGACTAGCAATTTGGACATCAACTAATAAAAAAGAAGTGGTTGAAGATGACAATTTAAAGATTGTAACATCATTTTATCCTATTTATATTATGACAGCAAATATAACAAGAGATATACCTGATGTGGAACTTTTAAATATGTCAGAAGCAAATGTTGGATGCTTGCATGATTATACAATATCTACTACAGATATGAAGAAAATAGAAAAAGCTAATATATATATTCAAAATGGATTAGGCTTAGAAAACTTTATGGACAAAATAATTTCAACATATCCAAATTTAAAAATAATAGACAGCAGTATAAATGTTTCTGATAAAATACAAGATGAAAATGAGACAAATCCTCATATTTGGACAAGCATAGAAAATTACACAAAACAAGTTGAAACAATATGCCAAAAATTGTGTAAATATGACAGTAAAAATGCTGAAAAATATAAAGCAAATTGCGAAAATTATTTACAAAAAATAAATCAAGAAAAACAAAAATATGAAAGTGAGCTTCAAAAATTAAATGGAGAAAAAGTCATTTGTTTAAATGAAGGACTAGAATATTTATTAAAGGAACTTAAAATGCAAGTAACACAAGTAGAAACAAATCATGAAGAAAGTACAATGTCAGCAGAAACACTAAAAAATTTGATTGAAAAGATGAAAAATGAAAACATAAAAATTATTGTAGTAGATAAAGATGACAATATAAAAAATGCTGAAACATTAGCAAATGAAACAGGAGCAAAAATATATAAACTAGATTCAGGACTAACAGGAGAAACAAATGACAATGCTTATATAGATAAATTAGAAGCAAATTTTTTAGTTTTAGATACAATGAAAAAATAAAGTGATTGAAAAATTTAGCAAAATAGGAGTAAAAAAATGAGTGGAAAAGGGGCATGTGGATTACACTGCACAAAAATAAATAACATAAGTGTAAAATTTGGAAAAGAACAAGTATTAAAAGATGTAAATATTCATGTGCATTGTGGAGAATTGACTGTAATAATAGGAAGAAATGGTGCAGGAAAATCTACACTATTAAAAGCTATTTTAGGGGAAGTGGAACATACAGGGAATATTAGCTTTGTTGATATGAAAGATAATATTGCAAAAAGAATAAAAATAGGGTATGTGCCACAAACTATAAATATAGAAAAACACATGCCAACAACAGTATATGACCTATTTGCATCATGCATTTGCCATATACCAGTATTTTTGAAAAAGGATAAAAAGATATATAGTGAAATAAAAGAACAGCTAAAGATATTTGGAGCAGAAAAGTTAATAGATAAAAGTATAGGAGACTTATCTGGTGGAGAATTACAAAGAGTATTACTTGCAATAGCAACAAAGCCAACACCAAATCTATTAATATTAGATGAACCAGTATCAGGAATTGACAAAAATGGAACAAGAGATTTTTATCAATTAGTAAATGAATTAAAAACAAAATATGATATGTCAATTTTACTTGTATCACATGATTTGGATTTAGTTAAAAAATATGCTGATAGAGTAATTTTATTAGACAAACAGGTTGTGAAAGAGGGAACACCACAAGAAGTATTTGAAAGCTTAGAATTTAAAAGCTATTTTGGAGAAATATAAGAGGAGAATATATAATGGGAGTAATATATAGTATATTAGAAGCACTAATACCATTTGAATTTATAGATTATGCATTTATGAAAAATGCACTAATTGCAATTATTTTAGTAACACCAGTATTTGCTATTTTGGGTACTATGATAGTAAACAACAAAATGGCATTTTTCTCAGATGCATTAGGACATTCAGCATTAACAGGAATTGCATTAGGAATGATTTTAGGAATATCAAATATGAATATTTCAATGATATTATTTGCTGTAATATTTGCATTGTTATTAAACTATGTAAAAAATAAAACAAACTATGGAGCAGATACAATAATAAGTGTATTTTCATCAATAGCAATAGCACTAGGACTTGCAATGTTAGCACAAAGTGGAAACTTCAATAAATATTCAAGCTATTTAGTGGGAGATATATTAAGCATTAGTAATACAGAAATATTATACTTATTTTTAGCATTTATTGCTGTAATTGCATTTTGGTACTTTACATTTAATAAATTAAATGTAACAAGTATAAACACAACATTAGCAAGAAGTAGGGGAGTAAATACAAAAACAATTGATAATGTATTTGCAGTGTTAATAGCTATAATTGTAATGATTTCAATTAGATTTATTGGTATTTTATTAATAAATTCATTACTTATATTACCAGCAGCCTCTAGTAGAAATGTGGCAAGAAATATGAGAACATATCATTTGTTTGCTGTAATATTTTCATTATTTTCAGGAATCACAGGCTTAATTATTTCATATTATTGGAACATACCAACAGGTCCGATGATTGTACTAATATCAGGTTTGATATATTTCATAACATTTGGATTAAAAAAGAAAATAAAAGAATGACATTCTGTTTTTGCACAAAAAAAAGATATGTGTCATCACTCACATATCTATGTTGCTTAGATAACCAGTTTTTATTTAAGCTATTAATAGTATACTACTTTTGTTAGTATATGTCAATAATTTTAAAGTATTCTTATTATAATTCCAAGATTTTCTTAGCTCTTGCTACATCTTCAGGAGTAGCAGGAGAAACACCGTCAAGCTCATATTTTAAGCCTAATTCTTCCCATTTGAAACGACCTAAATCATGATAAGGAAGAATTTCAACTTTTTGAACAGAACTTAAACTATGTATAAAATCTTTTAATTTAAGTAAATCTTCTTCTTTATCTGTAATTCCAGGAACTAATACTTGTCTAATCCACATTGGTTTATTTATACTGCTTAAATATTCTGCAAAAGCCAATTCTTTTTTATTGGAAACACTAGTTAGATATTTACAAATATCATCATTTATACATTTTATATCTAATAAAAATAAATCTGCTAAATTAATTATTTGTTTTATTTTATCTGTTATATCAAAGTTTCCAGCGGTATCAATAGCTGTATGAATACCACCAGCTTTTAAAGCAGTTAATAGTTCTATTAAAAAATCTTGTTGAACTAATGGTTCTCCACCACTAATTGTAACACCACCGCCAGAAGGTACAAAATAACTTTTATATCTTTCAATTTTTGCTAATAATTCTGGAACAGTATATTCCATACCGCCACAAACATCCCAAGTATCTCTGTTTTGGCAAAACTTACACTGCAAATTGCATCCTTGCATGAAAATTATGAACCTTATACCAGGTCCGTCAACTGTTCCAAAAGATTCAAATGAGTGTATTCTACCTTTCATATTTCCTCCTAAAATTTATATTTAGTAGCATAAAAATATGTTTTCGCACCTGTCACGCAGTTGAAGGAGTGAGCCAAGAACCGCGTTTAGCTCGGAGGCTTGCCCACGAACGACGACAGCAAGACAGAAGAAAACATATTTTATGCACAAAAACTAAATTTTTTCATGTATTGTTCTGTGAATTACTTCTAATTGTTGTTCTCTAGTTAATTTTATAAAGTTAACAGCATATCCAGAAACACGAATTGTTAATTGTGGATATTTTTCAGGATGATCCATTGCATCAAGTAATAGATCTCTATCAAATACGTTAACATTTATATGATGTCCTGTTTGAACAAAGAAACCATCTAACATACTTACTAAGTTATTTGTTTTTGATTCTTCATCTTTTCCAAGAGTAGCTGGTGTAATAGAAAATGTATATGAAATACCATCTTCAGAATATTCATAAGGAAGTTTAGCAATTGTATTCATAACAGCTAAAGCTCCATTTATATCTCTACCATGTAATGGGTTTGCACCAGGTCCAAATGGTTCGCCGTCTCTTCTTCCATCAGGAGTATTACCAGTATTTTTACCATATACTACATTTGAAGTAATAGTTAAAATTGATAATGTTGCTCTTGAATTTTTGTAAGTATGATGTTTTTCTAATTTTTTCATAAATGATTTTACAATATTAACAGCAATCTCATCAACTCTATCATCATCATTTCCGTATTTAGGGAAATTACCTTCAACTGTATAATCAACAGCTAATCCAGTTTCATCTCTAATTACCTTAACTTTTGCATATTTTATTGCAGATAAAGAATCAGCAACAACTGATAAACCAGCTATACCACAAGCCATTGTTCTTAAAATGTCTCTTTCTTTATCATGTAAAGCCATTTCTAATGCTTCATAAGAATATTTGTCATGCATGTAATGAATCATATTTAAAGCTTTAATATATGTTTTAGCCAAATATTCCATCATATTATCAAATTTTCTCATAACTTCGTCATAATCTAAATATTCTGAAGTGATAGGGGCAAATTCTGGAGTAACTTGTTTTCCAGATTTTTCATCTTTACCACCATTAATAGCATATAGAAGTGCTTTTGCTAAGTTTGCTCTTGCACCAAAGAATTGCATTTGTTTACCAATTTTCATAGCTGATACACAGCATGCAATACCATAATCATCACCTAAAGTAACTCTCATTAAATCATCATTTTCATATTGAATAGATGAAGTTTTAATAGAAATATCAGCACAGAATTTTTTGAATCCTTCAGGTAAATTTTTAGACCATAATACAGTTAAGTTTGGCTCAGGAGCAGGTCCTAGGTTTATTAATGTGTGTAACATTCTAAAAGAGTTTTTAGTTACTAATGTTCTTCCATCAATACCCATACCACCAATACTTTCAGTTACCCAAACAGGGTCACCAGTAAATAGTGCATTATATTCAGGAGCTCTTAAGAAACGAACTAATCTTAATTTTATAACAAATTGATCAATTAACTCTTGAGCTTGTTCTTCTGTTAAAGTGCCATTTTTCATATCTCTTTCAATATATATATCTAAGAATGTAGATGTCCTACCTAAACTCATAGCAGCACCGTTTTGATCTTTAACAGCAGCTAAATATCCAAAATATAACCATTGAATAGCTTCTTTTGCATTTGAAGCAGGCTCAGAAATATCATATCCATAACTTGCAGCCATTGCTTTTAATTCGTTTAATGCAGCAATTTGATCATGCATTTCTTCTCTTTGACGAATTAATTCATCAGTCATTTCATCAGAATCTAATAAAGCAAATTCTTCTTGTTTTTCTTTAATTAAAACATCAACACCGTATAAGGCAACTCTTCTATAATCACCAATAATTCTTCCACGACCATATCCATCAGGTAGACCTGTGATTAAGTGAGAACTTCTAGCAGCTCTTATTTCTGGTGTGTATACAGCAAAAACACCATCATTATGTGTTCTTCTTAAGTTGTGATAAATGTATTCAATATTTTCATCAACTTTATAACCATAACTTTCGCAAGATTTTTCAACTATTCTAATACCACCATTTGGCATAATTGCTCTTTTTAATGGGGCATCTGTTTGAAGACCAACAATCTCTTCAAGCTCTTTATTTATATAGCCAGGAGCATAAGCATTTATTCCAGATGGAGTTTTAACATCAACGTCTAAAACATCTCCATTTTCTCTTTCTTTTGCATATAAGTCTGTAACATTGTTCCATAGCTTTTGAGTTTTTTCTGTTGCACCCTTTAAAAAGCTATCATCGCCCTCATAAGGTGTATAATTTGATTGAATGAAACCTCTAACATCTATTTCTTTTGTCCATTCACCTTGTTTATGAAATCCTTTCCATTGTTTAAATTCCATAAAAACCTCCTTGTATAAATAAAATTTATTGTA
>OMFY01000975.1_pt1 | contig 11291 bp, 15 predicted proteins | sample 1645701 | NCBI WGS metagenome assembly OMFY01 (sample SAMEA103958111, study PRJEB25191) | human gut metagenome | biome: human-associated habitat [ENVO:00009003]; feature: intestine environment [ENVO:2100002]; material: feces | place: Germany | collected 2013/2015
AAGTACCCGCAATATGCTATCATATTATTGCGGTTAAAGTTACCGTGCGCATTCGGCTGCGCTAGGATTCTCTCTTTATTTCATATATTTCCTTTCATCCAGTAAGGCCGCCCTTTCGGGCGGCTTTGCTTATGGTCGGATTTTAAACGGACCCGGCACTAGAATTACACCTCCTTTTGCCTGCTTGGCTTGATTCTTAACGTCTACAAGCTCCAGCCCATTGTCGAAGTTATCAAAGTCAATAAGTTGTTTACCCTTATACGGTAAACCCGCACACTTAACAACAGTCTCACCTTTGTCATTTAAAAACATATAGCTTTTTGCTCGTAAGTATTTCCCTTTTACACAAATATTTTCAAGCTTAAATTTACCCAATTCAGAGTTATCCACAAGCTCGCTAGGGAATTCACAAAAGGTGTGAGTGCTATCAGTATCCGAATAAAGGAAATCATCCCCCAAGTCCATTGCCCGCCCATGCACGTATCTTCTTCCATAGGCAGTAATAAAACTGGTATAAGCAGTATAAATACTATCGACATAGTCTATATCTCCATCGCAGAATTTTAATATATCGTCCTCAATTTCCACTTTCTTGCTTTTTCGCTCCGGATTCATAGCCATTCGCCCGGTAAAGCTGTTCATTTTTAGCTTGGCAATCTCCTTAACAGCCCCCTCGTTATTTTTCTTGGTTTCATAGCAATCCAAAATAAAATTCTTAAATATGCCTTTTTTACCTTTAAACGACAATATCCACTCCACCTTATAAATTTCAACGTCATAGTATTTTTGGAACGCATGGAAATCAACGCTTGTCATGGTAAAACATTCCAGTCCATCAGTTTCAGTTAATAAGTCAGTCTGAACGTAGCGAAAATTCCCTTTCATCGAAACAAAAGGAAAAGCCCCGTCTCTCAATTTAGCGAACGCTTTAAACCGAATAATAAAAAGCCCGTCTGGTATGTCGTTGACAAATTTCGGTCGTCCATAAGGCAACACTTCATTCACACAAATCGAGGGATACTCGCTATTAACATCATAAATATAAAAATTTTCTATTATTTTCCTCGTGTATTTCGGATTAAGGTATACCCAACCGCCAAAATATGACGGCCGCACCATTTTATCCAATGTGTCATCTGACGGAAATAAGCTTTTAAATTTCTTATATCCAACAGAGTTTCTGGCCAGTTTAAAAGCGTCCCCGCTGACTGTCATACCAGTCATTCCAGATTTAAAAAGCTCTCCCAGCACCTCGCTCATCACAAGCACGTCGTTTTCCGCGTAACGTAATTCAGCGGGAGTACACACATGTCCCCACGGCCGATTTGAATAATCAAAATCAATTATTTTCCTGTGGACTGTTTTAAAGTCATTTCCTATTTTGGCTACGCCAGAATTTATTTTCTTAAGGCTGTCCCAGAAGTGAACCTTTTTCCAGCTGATACCATAAAACCGCCCGAAATTGTCGATAATCGTATCCACTTCATCGAGCGGTAAGGCGTTCAGCAAATAGGAGCCGTCATATTTTAAATTGTGGAAAAAAACAACAATGTCCCCCTCTTGTGACAATTCGTCACACTTGGAAAGAAAAGAGGTGATACAATCACCATGCATTACCTCTTCACGCACAATATTTCCCACGACTGTCAACGTCCACAGCCACACCCACGCCCGGCATTCCCTCACGTTTTTACCGACCTCCCAGTCGTTGGAAGTCTCAAAATCGGCAATATAATAAGCCGCTATGTTATTTTTCATCCTGATATTTCCTTTCAGCGTCCCTTAAAAGGCGCTCAACATCCTGCGCGACAGAATCGGATTTTTCAAGACCATCGTCAAAATATAAAAATTCAATGGGTGGCGCGTCAAGTGAAAAAGCAACCCATTGGCGGCGGTTGAGTTTGTAAACTCGTTCAGCCAGTTCAGCGCGTCCGGTTTTTATAAGTGCTGAAATATAATTTCCGCGCCACTTCTTTTCACGAAACTCCAAATACCCGGGGGAGCTTATACGTTTGTAAAAGTTTTGCCTCAGCTCAAATGTTTGGGGTGGTTTAGCGAACAGGCGTTCATAAAGTGTCACATTATTATAGCGCTGATTTAAAACAGCCGGCCAAAGTTCTCCGTAGTAATTTTCAAGCGAGCGCTGATATGCTTCAACATGTTCAATATAGCGGAGCCGTTCCGCATCACGATTTTTCCAATTTCTACTTTTTGCCATAAATTGAGTTATAACATCTTCAGGAAAATCCCTTATTTTAACCATTAACTGTTTTCGTGTTTCCGTCATTTTTGGCACAGTCATCACCTCGAGTATTATTTTGGTTATGAGAAAGCGGGACAAAAGCCCCGCCTCCCACACTCTGCAAAATTTGTACTCCATCCGGAGTTAAGATAAGCTTTGTTGTTTCTTCCTCGGGCGTAAGGTCATAAATCATGATTAAGCACCGTCCTGTCAATCTTTTTTGTGCGTGTCTATTAACTGAATGTTATAGACATTAATATAGTAGACACGCTGATTTTGTTTCGCGTCCGACTTATCGCGGTATTTTAATGTTCCAGAGATGATGACCATCTGCCCCTTTTTGAGATACTCAACTATTTTTTGAGGGGCATGGAAATAGAAGTCAAAAAAATACGCTTTCCCTTGTTCGTCTTCGCATGCCACCGAACCACCTACGTTCACCCTCTCTGGCGTTGTCTCGTTTTGATTTAAAATAACAACATCCTTTGTCAATCTTCCTTGAATCGCGCAATAATTGTACATTTTAATCTCTCCTTTTATGTATTAATTTATTTTATCGCTCTCGGCGAAATTAACAAATAAATCTAATAATCGCAACATAATAGTCGTCATACTGATAAAAAGTTATTTCATATTCAGCATCACAGTAAAATTTTCCTATATTAGGCAACTTCGAGCTGTGGAGAGCTGTCAACCCGCAAACAGCCAGTTTAAGCCTCTCCAGGTTCTTACTTTCAATAAACAGCGTTTTACTTTTTTCCAGATATTTAAAATCAAACATCATCACTCCGCCCCCCTCTCAACAACGGTCAGGGTGTATATTTCGTTGTCTAAAGTGAAAACGAAATCATGTGTCACAAAAAATGTATAGTCATTAGTATGTGTGAGCGGTTGATTTAAATATAAACCGTAGTGCTCTCTTGTAAAAGTGGTCAGGTCATCAATGGTAGTGAAACGAAACCAATCAACCCCCTCAATAGGGCTGTACGCTTTCACAATGAAAAAATCTTCATCCTCGTAAAGCATCATTTCAGAATTTTTAACGTGATAAGCAACACCGGTTTGAGGATATTTTACGCCGGAAATTAAAGCTAAGTATCGTTGAGCGTCGTTAAAATGTCGAAATTTGAAAAGCGTATTTGAGTACTCTTGGCTTATTATCATATTTTTTCCCTCCATTCATAAATAGCAGGCAGAGAGCCCCTCAAGGTCCGGCGGTCAAGCCGTATGCTCTAACTGGCGGGGGGTGACCCGTGACATCCAATCAATCACCTTGGCGGGGGCAGTCCGCGTGCTTATATCAAACGCGCGTAAGCACGTCGATATCACTAATCGGCCAGTTCATCTTGCAAGCTCTGTAAAGCAGAATCGTGGAAATCAGAAATAATCATTTTCAGCACCTTAGCCGCGTCATCGACTATATGAACCGCAGTACGAGCCGGGCTATTTGTTATATATAAATCATAAATTTCGTCATCAATCAACAAATCGAGCAATTTTCTCAGGTCGTAATAATTAACTAAATCAATCTTTCTGTTTTCGTCGCCCGAAACACAATAAGTCACCCAGTACTCAGTCTTATTCATTTTATTTACTTCCTTTCTTTTACTATACATTCTTCGTCTTCGGCAAAGTCGAAGTGTTCGCTGATATACTCAATCAAAAAGGTTGTTAAGCGGCCAGCTCTGTGATAGTCATTGACGGTCACGGCGAAAGAACGTGGGATTTTTTCACCCTCAACAACGTGAACAGGAATTGTGTATTGATACAGATATCCCTCTCCACTTGTTAACAGCGAAAGATAGTCACGCAGGTACTTCCGCGCCGTTTTCTTGTTTGTGAACAAACCAACTGAATCGCTGTTTAAAAAGCCAACACGGTAAACTTTCATTGTTTTTTCTCCTTTCATATTTCCCTTTCGTTTACAATTAAATTATAGCACGGGTAGAGCCAAAAGTCAATGAACAAACTGTAAACAAATAATTAATAAATTGTTAATAGAAATGCAGACGCTCAGCTATCTCACAGAAAATAAGCTCCCGTTCTACCGACTTTGAAACTATCTTACCAGCTCTGTAATAATTTGACAAGAGCTTAAACATGTAGCTGTCATTTGAGTGTTTTATTAAGTATGTGTTGGCCGCAATATCATTTGAATCAATGACAAAGCGCCGCTTGTCAGACGGGTCAGCTTTGCCAATATAAATGGCCTCGCCGTTATAGCCGAAGAAAAAGCCCAGCTCCTCGCCGTGCAGACCAATACATCCAATATAGCGGGCATTTCTCGGCACCCCGGCTTTTTCTAATCGCTTCCGCGCTTCAAGCTGGCCCTGCCCTGCCAGATAGGCCTTATAATCCTCGTCATAGCTGTCCCGCACGTGATTAACATTGCGCGCATAATACTCGTTTATTGGAAGCGGTGGTATTATTTCTAGCACCCCCTCCCGGCTCTTTGTGATACCCGGCCAGTTAATGTTTATCAATTTAAACGCTGAATAATATGGGTTGACAGTACTTACAAGATTTGACAGCATATAAACCTTGGCCTGTCGGAAGCGAAAAACAGACATGACTATGCTCTTAAAGTCTGTCAACTCGCCGGCATAAAAGCGCCGGTACCGTGTCAGCTCGGGCAAAAACTCGTCATACAGACAGAATTTTACATTGTCGTAGTTGTACCCCCGCACCATATGACTTTGCGTCAGCGAATATGCCCAGCCTATCCTTTTTCCGCTTTCGCCCTCTTTAAGGATTATTTCATGACCGTTCAGGATGATATTAATAGGCTTCCCGCTGAGGCGGGCTAAATCGCCCGCCCAGTCGGAAAAAGCCCCGGCGTTAATCTCTTTGTCAGTACGGCGCATATAAAAAAACTCCTGATTTTTCGCCGCTGTGGCTATAACTTCCTTTTTTATCTGGAATGTTTTGCCAACTCCGCGCCCGCCCGTAATAAGACTGTAGGGCTGGTTAGCGCGCTTATGGTACACTAAATTATGGTAGAAGTCGCTGTCTTTTGGCACTAAATCTAACATCAGACACCTGCGTTTCTAATGGCCATAAACCAAAAGCTAGACAACGATTCAGATTCATAGTTGACTATACCGCCCGGTGTTGCCGGGGTCGGCACGACCGCGATAACGTCCGCCGCCATGCCCGAGGGCTGCGAGATGATTGGGAGCATTCGGCTAAAACTCGCTGCTTTGCTGAGCGACACTTCACCAACCACGAGGGCCGGCGTGCCCCAGCCGTCAGGCGGTACAATCCGCAGGGTGACGTTGCCGCTTAATGCCTGAGCGTGAAGAATTTTGCCACACACATACCAAATATTGTCAGAAATGGGGACATAATACGCGCCGTTGATGTTGTAGGCTGTGGTCTGATTCTGCGCTTTCCACCCTGTCAACGGGCGCGCGACGATTTCCGAGCCTCCCCCGCCCCCAGGCAGGGCGACTGTGCTTAAGGTTGTCGCGCCGTGCATGAGGCTTAAGTTACTTCCCGATATTGATAGAGTTTCCCCGTAGCCAGTTTCACGAGCATTAATCTGGTTAACCTCCTGCTGTGCCGTGGTAACCTGGCTTTCTAATTGACTTATGTTCCCGTCCTGCTCCTCCTGCGAGCTTTCCAGCGACGCGATATCCGCACCGTGCTGTTGAATGGTAGTCTGCGCGTTGTTTACGCGACCCTGCAAGGTCGTATAGTTTGTTTCCAAACCGCCGACTCGACTGTCTAACTGGTTAATACTTGTCGTGTTTTGCGAAGTCCCGGCGACCGCGCTCTCAGCAATAGCTTTTGCGCTTGCCGCATCTGCCGCCGCGGTAGTTGCTTTATCTGCCGCGCTGGCCGCGCTGGACGCGGCCGCGCTGGCCGATTGCTGAGCGTCCTCAGCCTCGTTAGCCGCGCGCTCCGCGTCGGCCATGGCTTCATTGGCGGCTATTCGAGCCTCATTGGCCGATTGCTGTGCCGAACTTGCCGACGAGGCGGCGGCTTGTGCTGACTGCTGTGCCTGCTGAGCATTATTCTCCGCCCCCTCCGCCGCTGTCTGCGCCGCGGCGGCTTTATTCTCAGCGCTCTCAGCAATACCCTCTATCCGGTCAATCTCCTTGGAATATTCTTCCAATAATTTTGTCTGATTTTCCAAAAGCTGAAGTATCGTTCTGTTTTTTATATTCTCTAAATTTGTAACATTATTCCAAACCCGAGCCATGTTTTTTTCCTCCTATAATAACAATGATATAAAGCAGGGGGCCAGCTGTTCACAGAGCCAGCCGTAAGGATTGTGCCAGTTGTTCCTTATGGTGGTCATATTTTCCAAAAAAGAACGGTCTTCGTTAAAACGCTCACCGAAGCGGGTGGTATCTCTGTCTCGCGTGTCGCTCTTGTTGGCTTCGTTGTGGGTGGAGCTGTCCCCGCTGGAGTTGGTCTGACTTTTAAAACTCGCAAACTGCTCGTTAGGGGCTATCTGATTTATGGGGGTGTCCTGCTCGACAAGACCATTATTTGCGCTAGAATCAGTAGAGCCGGTTTGATTTGTGTGGCCCGTTGTGCTCTCTAGCTCCTGTTCCTGTTCACGCCATTCTTCTTTTCTATTATACAACAAGTCGGTATTTTCGTCAAATAAATCTACCATTTGAGCACAAAGTGGTATATTTTTCATAAACAGAGGGATAAATCTGAGCTTAAAAGCGTTCATTGTCTCAGCGCCTAGCTCGTCCTCGTAAAAATAATTTATTACATAATTTTCCATTTCTTCCTTGTGTTCGGCTGGGAAGGTATAATCGAAGTCAAAAAGTTTAAAGTCCCACACCTCAATTGCCTCGCCTAGCGTCATCGTGTACCGTGTCTTCGCGTATTCCATCGCTCTCCACCTCCTCGCTACTCTGCTCATCACGCTCGCCGCGTATCTCTGGCGTGTATGTTATTCCAAGTTTTTTCAAAAGCTCAGCGCCTTTCTTGCGCATGTCCAGCATGTCCAATATATGACCATTAAGCGCCTCGTCCGCTTCGGCGTTTATCTCGTCCACGACAGCACGCTCCTTTTTCTTAATGGCTGTTGAACGTATCCCGAGATAAGTGCGGCAGTCGTTTCTAAGGCACTCCATATAGTCCCGCAGGCGGTCAATGATAAACTCGGTCTGCGGAGTTAAAAGCTCTATTTTTGCGTCGCCGTACTTTTCTTCATCAACCACAATAAAATTAGAGCCGTCGAGCTGTTTTTGTACGATATTGGCATAGCTCAGCGCTTGCTGTTTCACGCCGCGAATCAGAAAAGGCGACATGTGTGCTTTAAGCCGGTTGTCAATAACTTTTTGACATTCAGCCATTTTAGTTGTATAATAATATACAGAAATAACGTCGGGAGTTGCCAGACTGTCGTTTAAAATAATCACCCCATTGTATTCGTTCAGCGTGCCGAAAGGGTCGCTTCTAAACTCATAGTTTAGTCCGCGCCCTACTGCCCGCCAGCGGCGTGGGATGAAATAAGGGCCCAGCTCCCCTGCGGGTATGACCGGCAAGGTCACCCAGCCATATTCAGGTGTTTCGACGACGGCACTCGCGCCGTAGTAATAAAGAGCACGCTCCATGAGCACGGGGTTAATGGTTGGCTCTGAAAAACTGCCGCCAATGCGCATGATGGCCAAGTCTGAATAATTTCGGAAAAACACGTTTTTCGATAATTCGTCCGCCCACTGCTCGGGGCTGTACATAAGTTTGTTCTTTGACAAATGAATACCTCCTACCGCAAGAGCGACATTTCAAGATTTTCAAGTGTTTGACGTATTGACACACCGTACAAGTCCTCATCATAGTGCCAAAATGTCACGCCGGCCCTTAAATCCTCCTGCATGAGCTCGCGTGCGGTTGTGCTGTCTTCTACTTCCACGTGGCAATCCTCGCCGTATTGGAAATAGTTAAATACGAGCCTTGTTCTGATTGTAGATTGATTATACTGCGCCCATTTTGCGACAGTATAGCCGAAAGTGTTGAAAAATGACCAGAGGCGGTCTAAATCGTCGTCTTTGGGCTCATAGAAAATTGTAGAAACATTCTGCCTAGCGGAAAAAACAACGGCTGCTGGCGAATCTACTAAACTAATATTGTCGGGGGCGTTTTTATAGTCGGCTAGTGTGGCGTAGTAGCTCAGCATTGATGAACCTGCGCCGAGTATTGCGGGGGCAAATCCCCCCCTTTCAACTGATTGAAAAAGTCCATTAATAACTCCGTTCAGTAGGGATACTCCCATTCTATTTTCATTTGCCGCGATGTAAGTATTTGCCAAATCTTGGCGTACAGCCCCTTGTTGAGACACGGGGGCGTTGCCCGCAGTTATTAACTCAGTATTTTCGGCGTAGCCTGATGGCTTTTCAAAATAACAACTAGCACTTGTCCCGCTAGGCAGTACGGCGTACTTAATAACCGGAACAGAGCCGTCAAATGCGGGGAGTGCTTCGTTTGCGATTCTTTCGCAGGTGTTGCCAAATCGTATTTCATTATAGCAATAAGGCTCTGTAAAAATCTTACTTTCAAAGTCCTTATTTACACGCATACCTTTGGATATTACGGTATTTGGCGGTAAAACGCCTACATACTCAATACCCTTAGAAGATAGTATAGATTGTACGCGTTCGGAATCGGTATAAATAGCATAAAGTAAAATATAACCACCCTCTTCACTTGCGCTAAAGGGCGTATAGGCAACGCCGGCTCTTTTGGTGATTGAAAATCCACCCGATATTTTCTGAACTGATATTCCAGCGGGGGGCTCGGTAGTATAAAATTTGTTTACTAAATACGGGTTTGAATTTAATGCCTCTATGTCGCTGGCCTTAATCTCCCGTGATTGTGAGCCGTCCGTAAAGGAGATGGTAAAATTTGTGTATTCGACTGACAGCGGAAAAATTGCGTAATAATAGTCATCTGTCAAGAGCGAATTTCCCGGGCTTATCGCTCCAGTTGGAGATTGCGAAAACACAAACCAAACCCATTGAATGTCTGAAGATTCGTTATTTGTAGTACTAGTTGCCCTAGGTGAAGCGGAAATTGGTTCTGGTGTTCGTGAATAAATTCGCACATATCTCCCGTTTTGCTTTTTGAGTCTATCCACATGTCCTCTCAGTTGTGTGCCGTGAAACTCGAAGCTGAACATGTTATTTTGCCATGGGTCTTGCTGAATGAAGAGCTCTGTGACAGTTGTGGAAACAACTTCCATTTTTGTGATGTAGGCGTAACGCCAGCCCGCGCCGTCGTCGTTGTCGTAGCGGCAATAATTGCAGGCTAAAATATCAGCGTATGTGTCGCCTACTCTGAAAGATTCATCCACTCTGATATAGCTATTTATTCTGCCGCTGGAAATGCGCTTACTATTAAAATAATCGCTACGCTGGCTTTCATTGAAAAAATGGAACACGTCTCCACGCTGAAAATCTACGTTAAAAAGCTCGTATTTTGTTCCGTAGCCGGTTGGTGCTGGCATTTTATACCTCCTTTTTAAAGAAAGGAGGGCTTTCGCCCTCCACAGGGATTAAGCGTATGTTACTGTTACGGCAACGTTATGATTGGGCATTTTGAAAGTATAGCCGTCAGTCACATCGTATTTTACATCGACGCCGTCGACTTGCAACGCGCTCACATTCTTTGAAGCAGGCGGAGTGATTTTAATGTTAACGTCAGTCATGAACGCGACGGGTGAAACCGGGCTGAACGTTACCGTGCCCGTGCCTCCAACTTCGTTAGTAGTCAGGGTGTAGGTAGGAGCCGCGCCGCTGAAGAAAGCGACGGTGTTCCACCAGTTCGTGACGTTAAAGCAGAAGTCTTGAGTGAGGAAAGTGTTTTCAAACACGCCCTTAGGGTTGACAATACTTCCGGCGTACTCTCGGCCCTTGAAAATAATGAGGTTGCGCGGGTCGACTACGAGCGCCAGCAGGTTGGTGCTGTAAGGGTTGCTGTGCAGATTCTTGTCTGATATGAGGATAACCCGTGTATCTGCGTTGGCGTATGTGATGTTGAATACGCCCGCTAAAAAGTCTACGGTCATGTTCTGATACACTTCGGGGGTAGTGACAAGAATAAGTTCGTTCCTATAGGAGCGCTGTTCTATACCGGCGCTGTTCATACCGTCTTGCAGGATGACCATATTATCAACTGCAGTACGAATACCTTTAAGAAGCGCACCGATGTTGTCCGAAGTATCAACGGAATAGCCATACTGCTCGACTGCACAGCCTTTGGCCGGCAGGTCGGAAAAAAGTTTGGCCGAATTTTTGTATAGTGCGGCGCTTGCGCTGTCGTACATATTGGCTATAAGTTGATTTTGGAGGTTATTCACGCCCTCGATTGTGAGGAAAGCGCCGCGGCTCTGCCAAATGCTGGTAGTCACTCCGAATTGTATCGGAAAGTTAAGAGAGTAGACCCGCTTAATGATGTTATTGGGTATTGGGTCAAGCACGCCCTGTCCTGTGAAGTCGGGGGTGTAGCCCTCGATAAGAGGGATATAATATTCCTCTATACTGGTTCCAACTGGCAGGCTTTCACGCATGAACGCGTAAAATGGATTGTCCGCATCAGTAAAGGCGGTCCTAAAGCCGTACATTCTGGTGATTTTATCCACCATGCCTGTGAAAGCGTTGAAGCTCCAGCCATCAAGGTCTTGAATGTACTGGATGTTATTGGAATTAAACTCTGGAAGCGAAGCGGTCAGCCCGGCCTGTGCACGCGCCAGATTAAGACTGTCTATTGTGTCCGCAACGCTCATTTTAGCTATTCTTGCCATTATTATTCCTCCTAAGTTCAATGCGCTTGATTAGGTCATTGAAGTTGTTTAGCGGTAGCTCCTCAGCGCTCTCCGTCTCCGCCGCTTGGCGTGAGTTAAGCATGGCCAACAGCTCGCCATTCGCCGACTGAGATTTTAGGAGCTGACTTTTAGTGCTCTCTAACTCGTCCGAGAGTTGGGCATTCTTAACTATGAGTTCGTCAAGAGTTAAATCCTTGGATTCTTCCATTTAATATACCTCCTATATTATTATAACATAATTATAAACAAATTGTGACGATA
>OMFY01000976.1_pt1 | contig 11290 bp, 13 predicted proteins | sample 1645701 | NCBI WGS metagenome assembly OMFY01 (sample SAMEA103958111, study PRJEB25191) | human gut metagenome | biome: human-associated habitat [ENVO:00009003]; feature: intestine environment [ENVO:2100002]; material: feces | place: Germany | collected 2013/2015
CGCCCGGGCACGGCTCCGGCCTACGGCCTCCGCCGTGCCCGGAAAAATTTCAAAAGTCACGCAGCGAATACAGCATCGAGAAAGGCATCGAATAGCTCTTCAGGAGTGCGATATCCGAGTTTCTTGCGAGGGCGTCCATTCAGTTCGTCAGCGGCGGAAAGAATGTCTTCGTCGGAGAAAGCCTCAATGGAGGCTCCCTTCGGAACAAAAGCGCGGAGCAGGCCGTTGTGCTGTTCGTTTTGCGGGCGCTCCCAAGATGTGTAGGGATGAGCAAAGAAAGCTTTGGTTCCCCATTGTTCCACTTGAGCGAAGTCGGCAAACTCGCTGCCATTGTCGACTGTAATGGTCTTAAAGATACGGGAGAAGTTTTCGCCGTATTCATTGTGCAGCGCGGTCATGAGACCCATCACAGCTTCGCTGGTCTTGCCGGGAATACGGAACGCCAGGTAGGTTTCTGTCTTCTTTTCCAGTAGGGAAAACACCACTGATTATTGTCCGGCGCGCTTACCGACCATGGTATCGCCCTCCCAGTGTCCTTCTTCAAGACGAAGACAAGCAATCTCCGGACGGGTCGAAATACTCGCGCCGTAGTGCCGTTTGTTCGCCATTTCACGATGCTTTGTTGCCTTTCGTTTCAATGCTTCAGGCAATTCTGTGGGTTTAATGGACATGGGACTGTATGTTGCTCATGTCAAGCTGCCAGAGGCGGGAGAAGAAGTTTGCAAAGGTGCCAATTCCAGGCGTGTCTCCATACTCGAACCCACTGAGGATGGCGTATGCAGGCACCGTTTTCATCTGTTCTACCCACTTCGTGTAGGACGGATAACCCAAGGCTATGGACAGCATCATTGAACGCAGCATACAGGACGGAGGTCTTGGTTCAGGGCCAAACAGGGAGTAGCACTCTCGCATGAGCGCGTCTACGCCCGTCAGGTCTTTCAACAAAAAGCGTTCGGCAATGTCCAACAATGTGTCCGGTAAGTCTGCCGGATTAGCGTAGTGGTTGCGCAACTGCTCAACCACAAAATTTTGGTAGGCCGCATGGCCGCCGGGATAAATCGGTAACATCGAAGTCGCCCCCTGTTCGCAAAAGCTGTTTCTGTAAGCAAGGGCGTGAAGCGCCGCATTTTTGGGGCCATTTGTCAAGTCCTTTTTGCAAAAAAGTGGGTGATTTCGATAAAAAAGGAACCTCCAACCCCAGTGTTTTCAAGGGGTTAGAGATTCCGAGAGTCTATATAAGTTCTAAAGGAGGTTCACATGGAATACACCTACGACGATTTGCTGGACCGGCTGACCGACCTGAAGGCCCTGGCCGTGCCGCCTGCGGTTGGGGAGACATCCGGCTGCTTTTCTAGCTATGACCGCCGCTCCCGCTACAACGAGGCCACCGGCCTGTATGAAGACTGGGGCGCCAACAGCGACGGCGACGGCTATATCCGCAGGGAGGGTGAAGACATTGTTGCGCTGGAGATAGACGGGCCGGGGGTGATTTGGCGAGCGTGGAGCGCCAACCCGCAAATGGGGCACATCCGTGTGTACATTGACGGCGCCGCGGCGCCCGCGCTGGACATGCCTTTCCGCGACCTGTTCGAGCGGTTCGATGCCGAGGGCGACCAGTTCTGGCCCGCTAACTTCCCCCGGCTGATGCCGACCCTGTCCCGTGGGCGCAATCGCTTCATCCCCATCTGCTTTTCCACAGGCTGCAAAATCACCCTTGGACCGAGCTGGGGAATGTTCTACCATTTCACCTACACAAAATTTCCGGCCGGGACGGTGGCGCCCGCCTACAGTGCGGCCCTTGAGCGCGCCGCGCAGACGCGCCTGGCTGAAATTGACCGCGCGCTGGCCTTGCGAGGGAAGTTGCCAATGGACGGCATGGAATGGCGGCAGGTGCCGTGCACCGCAGGGGAAAGCACCGTGCTCTACCAAAGTGATACTCCCGGTGCGCTGACAGCCTTCGCCCTGGAGGTCCCGGAGGGAATGCCACCCGCCGCCCTTGAGAACCTGCTGGTGGAGATGTACTGGGATGGTGCGGCGCAGCCTTCCGTGGCATGCCCCCTGCCAAACCTGTTTGCCTGCACGGCGGCGGGCGCGGAGGACTTTCGCTGCCTGCCCGTGGCCAAAAGCGGGGGCCTGTATGCCTGCTTCTGGTATATGCCCTTTGCCTCGGCCAAAATTGTGCTATGCAATGCGGGCGGCACGGATACCCTGCTGCGGGTGGGCTGCCGGACGAAGACCATTCCAGGCGGGGAAGCGGCGGGGCTGCTGCGCTTTTGCGCCCGTACCCACAGCGATGCGTTCGGCGGGCTGGACGCCGCCCGTTTTGCGCCGGGCGGGGATCGTTGGCCCGACTGGCCTCTGCTTCGCTGCCAGGGCCGGGGCCGCCTGTGCGGCGTACACCTGGCGGTAGACAACCGCTGGCCTGAGCCGGACAAGCCCGCTGACGAATGGTGGTACGGCGTGGGGCAAAACAAGACCATTGACTGGTGGTGGGGCGAGGGCGACGAAATATTCTTTGTGGACGGCGAGGCGTTCCCCTCCACCTTCGGCACAGGCAGCGAGGATTACATTGGCTATGCCTGGGCGGCGGAGCCACCATTTTCTCTTTTTGACAGTGCTTTCGCCGTCCAGAACGCCGTGCCGCTCACCGGAAACGGGATGACCTCGGTTGCCCGCTTCCACATCGTGGACAACATCCCCTTCCAAAACGAGCTTGAAGCTTATATCGAAAAATACAAAGCAAACACATGGGACGATAGCCGCGCCGTGTGCGAATACAGGGCGACCTGCTATTGGTACATGGCGGCGGGCGGCAAAGAAAAAGGCCACCCATGAGATAGGTGTGACTCCAATGACGCAAATCGAAATCAAAAACAATTACCTGTGGCTGCCCGTGCGCACGGGCGACGAAATGTGCAGGCTTACCGTGATGCTGGCGGGTCAAACCGTATATGAACTGGATATTGAAGCGGCCGATGGGCCAGCGGATTTTTACGCGTGGTGGGACGTGCGGCCCTATGCTGGAGAGACACTGGCATTTGACGGTAGCGTGCCCGCAGGGTGGCTGGCGCGGCTTGAGCAGCATGAAGCTATTCCCGAAAAAAAGGAAGACCACCCGGCCATTCACTTCACCCCTCACACTGGGTGGATGAACGACCCCAACGGCCTTCTTTTTGACGGCAAGCGGTACCACCTGTATTTCCAGCACAACCCCTTTGGTACACAGTGGGGCAACATGCACTGGGGCCACGCCGTGAGCCGGGACCTGCTGCGCTGGGAGCAGTTGGACGAAGCCATGTACCCCGATGTAAACGGGGTGATATTCTCGGGTTGCGGCTTTGTGGATAGAAAAAACGCCGCGGGCTGCGGTGCAGGGGCACAGCTGTTTTTCTATACCTCTATGGGCGGCAAGCAGGCTCAGTCTAAAGAATCGCAAACCACACAGCGGCTGGCCCTTGCGCGGCCGGGACGGAGCCTGCTTGAAAAAACCGACGTGGTCTGTGTACCCTTCATCGACCCGGAAACACGGGACCCCAAGGTGTTTTACCATGCGCAAACAGACGCTTACGTCATGGTGCTGTTTTTGCAGGGCAACACCTTTGGCATCTTCCGTTCGCATGACCTCAAAGCATGGGAGCAAACGCAAACCCTTGAACTGGAAAAGGCCTGGGAGTGCCCGGACCTGTTCCAGCTGAAAAATGAAAGCTGTATGGACCGCTGGGTGTTCATCAGCGCCGACGGATACTACTTCGTGGGGGACTTCGACGGATACCGGTTTACCGGCTACACCAGGCGGCGCATGGCCTATTTGGGCACGCTGCCCTACGCCGCGCAAACCTGGGCCAACGTGAATGGCCGGGTGCTGATGACGGCCTGGCTGCGCACAGCCAACACGGGCAAGCCCTGGCGCGGCACCATGTCCCTGCCGCTGGAACTCAGCCTTGGCGGAGCGGAGGAGCGCCTTTGCCTGGCGCCGGCACGAGAACTGCTTGCTGCGCGGCAAGTGCCGCTGTGCGAAGGCGCGAACGCCCCCTGCGACATCACCATTAACGTAAAAGCCGCCGAGGCGACACTGGATATTGCTGACCCAGGCACGCCCAGTGTCAGCCTGGCGTGCTCCGCCGCCGAAATAACCTTTGACATCAAAAACGGTACCTGCACGGTGGGGGATGAAACAGTGCACATGCGCTCCCGTTCCTTTCGCGTCTTTTTTGACTGCGGGACAGTGGAAATATTTTCACTGGATGACGGAGGCTACTATTCGGCGGCGACAGCCGAATGTGGCACCGTGGGAACCCTGGAAGTGCGCTCGGACGCAGCTATCAGCTTGTCTGTGTGGCCGCTTGGATAGAATGGCTTTGCCTTTGAACACGGCATTTAGCCAGTTCGTGTCTATCGCCAACGAAGTGAAAAGTATTATGGTTTTGGTTTGCGATTGGGTCTCAACGGACCGCCAGGGCGTGACTGGCGGTCAAATATCGGCGTAACTACGGCCTGCATTGAACCCGGAAGTCCTTGGGAGAATGGCTTCTGTGAAAGTTTCGATGCCCGGATGCGCGATGAGTTTCTGAACGGCGAGCTTTTCGACACGATGACCGAGGCGCAGGTACTGACGAGACGTTGGGTGTATGACTACAACACCGTCAAGAGACCGCGCAGGGCACCTGAATCAGACCAGCAGGCAACGCCTGTCAGCCAGAACCAGATTCGCCAACGCGAACTGCATATGAAGTTTGGCTTCCTGGGGACTGAAAAAAGAACAGTGTAAATGGAATAACCGCCGAAAATAAAGACGATAATAAATATGCAGCATAAACAGGGCAACGCTGAGGAGCGCCCCGACGATTGCTGCGGCATAGACGGTGAACCGGCGGGCAACAATTGCTTGCCGGTTTCCATTTCACCGGAATGCCTAAACGGATAAACCTCGGGAGTGCGAGGGCAGAGCCCTCGTATCCACCGGCAGGTGGATCTCCCCTCAAGCAGCAAACCTGTCTGCAAAGAATACCATGATCTGGCTGTAACAGAGACCCCAGTCGCGCACCGGCATGGTCCACTTTTTGGTAATTTCCTTGACCGACAGGTAGACCACCTTGCGAATGGAGTCATCTGTGGGAAAAATTGCTTTGGCTTTGGTGAACTTGCGTACCATCCTGTGGTAGGCTTCCACCCTATTTGTAGTATAGATCAAATGCCGAATCTGCTCAGGATAGGCAAAAAATGTGGTAAGCTCGGCCCAATTCGTGTCCCAGGAGCGCAGAATGGACGGATACTTTTGATCCCATTTTTCCCGGAATTCCTCTTTGGCATACTCGGCAGCATCCAGATTCACCGCGCTGTAAATTTTCTTGAGGTCAGCACAGACCGCCTTGCGATCTTTCCATGGTACGAATTTGGCTGAATTTCGCACCTGATGCACGATACACAGCTGCTGCTTTGCCTCGGAAAACACTGCGTTAATGGCATATCCCAAGCCCTTCAAATTATCATGACAGGCAATGAAAACATTCCTAACACCCCGTTTTTTCAGGTCAGAACAGATGGAAAACCGCAAGCGGTTTACGCACCGTTCCCACAGCCTGCGCTCACCCTCTTTTTCCTCCCTGGCTTTCTCCCTATACAAAGATAAGTGTCCATTTTCTATCCCGAAAACGCACAGTTGCCACGACGAACAGAGGGCAGCGTGTCAATATGGCAAAGAAAAGCAAACGGCACACAGGCGGTTTTATCCTCAAAAAAAGCCCCGAAACATGACAAAAAGAAACCCAGCATCACTCCGTTGACGTGATGCTGGGTTTTTAGCCGTAAACTCACTCTGAGACTAAGCCAAAGTGCCGCAGCGCATCTTTGATCGCCTCAACCTTTTCAGGCGGGCAGGGATGATACTCATGTTTTCTCTGCTCCACTGCGTTCGGCGCTTTGTGCATATCCAGTCCGACCATACGCTTGACCTCTGCAATATATGCCGTATGGACTTTGAAGCCGTACTTTTCCTGCACATACTCCTGAATACGCTTATAGGTCGGATGCTCCTTGACCTCGCCGGTTTCCACTTCCATTCTGACCTCAATCGTCAGTGGATTTGTTTCCCGTGACAAGAGGACTACCGTCTCAACGGTATTCCCTTTGTCCCACAAAAGTTCCGTAACTTCCCCGCCATCCTTGAACACCGGAAAATTCAGGCCAATCCGCTTTAGCGGATATTCAGACTCGTCATTTCTGTAAATTTCAATTTCCTTAATCAAGGCTGTGACCACATTTCTCTTTTCTTCGTCATTTATTATATTATAAACGCAGTCGAAATTCACCATGATTTTGTAAATATTCTCAAGCGTAATTGCCTGCTGCTTAATTGCATCTCGCCGAAGTCTGGCATCTTCGATTTTTTCCTCCAGCTCAACAATGACATCATATAGGGAATCTAACCGCAAGGTCATATCATGGAGCTTTCGTTCCCGGTATTTTGCATCAGCAGGGAGACTGTCAATTTCCCGTTCCAATCTTGTTTTATTCAGATCAACTTCCTTCAGCTTTGCCTGATAGCCTTCCAGTTCTTTATCCACTGCTTTCGTGTCAATCTGAACGCCAATCCGTTCTTTAATGGCCTGGGCATATTCCTCATTCCTTACGATCTCACGAATTGCCTCAATGACCATCGGTTCAATATCGGTCTTTTTCAGCATTGCCTTATATTCACAATGCTTACCCCGGACCATCCTATTCCGACTACATACATAATAGTAAATTTCTTTGTAAGTGCCATCTTTATTTGTCCATGCGTGTTTATTCGTATACATGGGACTTCCACAAACCGGGCATTTCAGCAGACCGGATAACAAATGGACTCGATCCCGCCCAATTTTTGACGGTTGCTTTACTCCGGTTCTAAGACGCTTGGCATGAGCCTTTTCCCATACCTCCTCACTAACGATTCCTTTATGCTGTCCCTCTGTCAGAATGTAATCGTCATTTCTTTTCATCTGGTAATCGTTTTTTGTGCCTTTGACTTTTTCCTTCGTTCTCCGTCCATAGGCAATTTTACCGCAATAAACCGGATTATCCAATATCAGTTTAATGAAATGTCCTGTCCAATCCTCTAATGTGCCATTCTGCCTCGGAATTTTCCGTATACCTTGTAAATTCAACTGATTCGCGATACCACCCAAACCAATTTCCGATGAAGTATATAATTCAAAAATCTTCCGTATTGCCACAGCCTCTGTTTCTTCAATCATCAGCTTGTTATCTTCCAGTGTATATCCGTAGGGAGCAAAGCCACCATTCCATCCACCCTGCCGTGCCTTTTCGCGCCGCCCGTTCATCGTCTGCTCGATAATATTCTCACGCTCAATCTCAGCTACAGCAGATAGTACAGAAATCAAAAGTTTTCCGCTTGTCTGAGAGGAATCAATCCCTTCTTCTATACAAATCAGATTTACACCATAAGATTGAACCAACTCCAAAGAGTTAAGTATATCTGCTGCATTACGGCCAAACCGTGACAGCTTATACACTAAAATATAGTCAATGTCCAAGCCATCCTCAATATCTCTGAGCATTTTTTGAAAGGCAGGCCGTCCCTCAATGGATTTACCGGATTTACCGGCATCTTCATAAGTATCAACAACGATCATTTCCTCACGATCCGCAAATCGTGTCAGCATATTTTTTTGACCTTCCAGGCTGTATCCGTCCACTTGCATCTCTGTGCTGACCCTCGGATACAAAACACAGCGTTTTCCATATCGGTTCATAATTCATACCTCCAAAATTTACTTTTGGAAAATATCCTATGTAAAGCTGCGATTCTCACGCAGCTCCGTCAACCTCGCCCAGCACTCTCATACCATATTTCTCGATGATATGTGCCAGCGAAGTGATAAACGCTTCAAATTTTTGTTCCGCCAGAAGTTCTTCTGACCGGATTTCATCTGAAGGAATCAATGCGCTTTTATGCTGGATATTCTCCATTCAGAATCACCTCCGCAATTCCTAACGAAATTATAACTCTACTTGCACAGCCTGAAAATGATACGGCCTTTCGGCACTTTTATGTAATCCCCAGACTGCACAAGAGCGTCTTGTTTATGTTTTCCATGTCATCCTTGTTTAGATGACCAATATAGTTTTTTAACCTCGACTTGTCGATTGTTCTGATCTGTTCCAGCATAACAACAGATGGTTTCACCAAACCGCATCTGTCATTTAAGTGGTAATGCGTGGGGAACTTTCTGCCTTTTTTGCTTACACTGGTAATTGCTGCAATAATAATCGTAGGACTGAAACAATTTCCCACGTTGTTTTGAAGAATGAGTACAGGACGAGAGCCACTTTGTTCGGAGCCGATACCAGGGCTTAAATCAGCCGAATATATGTCACCTCGATGGAATTTTTCAAACATCACTCTCGCCTCCTTAATATCTTAATACTTAAACAGCCGCACCAGTCTGAAAGAAATCTTCGGATAAAAACCTGGTGCGGCTACTGTTATTCTGTTCGGATTACTCGTCATATTTGCCACGCCCCCTGACGATGGGAACACAACAGGTCTCCGCTGGCGCGGCTGTCATAACTCCGCAGCATCGTTCGTATCGTGTGCCGCAGGGTTCCCCCCAAGTCTTTGGCGGGCCGTGAGGAAGTATCTTTAAGCCCCCGCGCCCTCATCGCGCCGGATGTGCCACCATCCGGGTCGCAGGGACGTTGATCGCTCCGAAACAGCTTGTCCATCACCTCCTGGCTGCTCCATCTTCGCGGCGTCCTGCACTCGCTCATGCGCGGGTTATGTACCTGTTCTGCCGTGTATTCAGTTGTCAAAGGTCAGCGAAAGAAAAGCTCCTTCTTGACAGCCATGACAAAAACAGGCGATTTGTCCTGTCTGTACTGCGATTTATTTGAAAAAATATTTTGCCTTGTCCCTTCATAGAAGCTGCGGACAGCGCCATCTCCTTACAAGCACAACAAAATAGGTACTATCGTACTCAAAAACGCCTTTTATGAGGTTCTTCCTGCAAGGAAATGGGCACGATAAAATATGATAAAGGAGACGATAGTGCCTATGGAACTGATAAAAGAGCTGGGACGAAGGATACAAAAAGCGCGTAAGGAAAAAGGATTGACGCAGCAGGAACTCGCAGATCTGAGCCACGTTTCTCTAAAGCACGTTCAAGGCTGCGAAAGAGGGGTGAAGAATCCTTCTTTTGAGGTTCTGCGCGCTTTTTGCAAAGTCTTGAATTTATCTTTAGATTCCCTGATGAATCTCGATCTGCCTGAAGATGAGCAAGCCGCCAACGATATGCGGCAGCTTTACCTTTCGTGCCCTCCGGCTGCCAGAAAAGTGCTGTTAAACTCGACCCGTGCGTTGACTGATGAGCTAAAAGAGATGGTGCAGACGGCTGGGGTTGACCCAGATGAACATTTAGAGAATAAGTAAGCCGGTGGAGGAATAAAAACCTCCACCGGCTCTCTTTTTGCCGCTATGCGGCGGTCAGGTTATTGGGCCGTATCCAGCAACCGCGCCAGCTTCTTCAGTCCGCGCCGGATGCTCTCCCACACGCGGCGGCGGTCAGCACCCTCGATCCGGGCGATCTCGGCCACCGTCATGCCCAGGTAAAACCGGGCGTAGATACGCCGGGCCTGGATGTCGGTCAGCTGCATCAGCGCGGCATACACTTCCTCCCGCAGCAGCTTCTGCTCCAGGACTTCCGCCGGGGTGAGTGGCCGGTTGAGGGCATCGTTTTCAATGCCATCCTCCCGGTTCAGAGAGTAGTGAGCCTTGTGCCGGAACTTCCGGCGTTCATAGGCGGCATCGTCCTGCTCCTGGCCCCGTATCGCGGCCACAACTTCCTCGGCCACGTCTACAAAGACATCGGTTTTATACACATCGGGATACAGTTCCCGAAGATTGATTTTCTGCATTATGTACCTCCATTTCGATTCACGGGTTGACGGGTGAACCGAAATGAAGGCGGTGAGCGACACCTTTCGGGGAAATTCCCGAAAAAACGACAAGCAAAAGCGCCAGCATCCGAAGAACGGCGGCTGGCGCTGCTAAAAAAGGACTTATGACGCTTATGGACCAGCCACGATAGTGCCTGTTCATAAGCAGATGGAGGCCGGTTGACGGTTAGGCTTTTTTTGGCAGGTAAATCCCTGCCGAATTATGTCGAAGCGGTCTTTGCTTCACGGCGGCTCCCTCCTAAAGCCGCCGTGTCAGCGTATAGGCGTCACTCCTTTGTCGAGGGCATAAGGAACGGCGGCCTTGATGTTACTCAAAACCGCCGCAGTACCCTGAAAATCCATTATGGGCGCACGAAGCTGCCTGCCCTGCAACGGTTTTTTCTTTCCCCGTCTGGCGGGGCAGGATAGCTTCAATATGCTGTTTTAAATTTCCACTTTTGCTTTTGCAATAAGATATTCTTCTTTTATGGATATAAGATAGCGTTGACGATAAGCTGTTATTTGGGTGCTATCAGAAGTAACAGCATATCCCACCCTTAAGTTTTCAACTACTCCTTGTTGCTGCAACTCCCGGATCGCTTTTCTGACAGTTTCTGGGCTACATCCTGCTTTTTTTGCGAGTTCCGCGTAAGAGGGGAGTTTTTCTCCCTGTGCATATTCTCCATGTAAAATACGAAAGAAAATCTCATTTGCAAGGCGCAAATATATTTTTTCTCGAACATCAATATCCCAGCCCATAGAATTGTCCCCTATATTTGTGATTGATACAGACCTGTAAGCCATAAATACACTTCATCCAATGAGCCGCGATTGATACTATATATCCTCCGTTTTTCTACTTGACGACAGCAAATTAAGCCACTCTTTAGCAACAGGGAAAGATGATAAGAAATCGAGGCAGGTGTTATCTGAAAATATCCTGCAATCTCTCCCGCAGAGTGGGGTTTTTGGTTTAGCTGCATTAAAATTTCCCGTCTGGTTTGATTTGATAATGCATGGAATTTTTTGTCCAGTGCATTTTCGCGTTCATTGCTCATGACACATCTCCATTGTTACCGATAATAGAATATTACCATTATGGAAATATAAAGTCAATAGAAAACGCCCTTGTATCCACAGGGCGTTTTCTCTCTATTCGTCTGCTTTATGCTCCGGGGAGATTATCAATCCAACGGTTCTTAATTTGCGATCCGGCTCTGGTTTGTTATCTTGCAGCGGATATAAGATTTGAGCAATATCCGATACCACTTTTTCCAGTTCTTCATCCGTCAAATAAACATGGGAAAGACTAAGACCAGACCGATCCATTTTTATATCAATTCCCGGTGTTTCG
>OMFY01000989.1_pt1 | contig 11164 bp, 9 predicted proteins | sample 1645701 | NCBI WGS metagenome assembly OMFY01 (sample SAMEA103958111, study PRJEB25191) | human gut metagenome | biome: human-associated habitat [ENVO:00009003]; feature: intestine environment [ENVO:2100002]; material: feces | place: Germany | collected 2013/2015
TTTACCTGTCAACTCATCAATAAGCCTTATTGATTCCATAATCATACTGTCACAATGAGCCTTCTTCTCACAACCCTTTAAAGCATTGTCTCTTAAAAGGTCAGCACAGTTAGTCATTCCATTGTGATTGTCCCTTATTGTTCTCTGAAATGCTCCGACAGCACCCGGACTACTTACACCAAGTGCGCCGAGTACCATAAGTCCCCCGGTGATTGCACCGCATGTTCCTCCACATTTCATACCGCCGCCAAAATTACAACCAAGACATTCTGCCTGTGACTCAGTTAAACCTAAATCATCAGCATATGCCATCATAATAGTTTCGGCACAATTATAGCATTTCTGCGGTGAACGCAGTTCCTTAGCTTTCTCTATATGTCTGTTCATACTCATTCCTCATCCTTCATTATTTATCGTATTACTCATTACTGTTCCATAAAGCCAAACTTTTTCTTCTTGACTCTCACAAAGAAGAACACACTTAATGCAACTGAAGCAAGTTCCGCAATCGGCCATGCCCACCATACAAGATTAACATTCCCTGTTCTAGAAAAAATATAAGCACATGGCACAAGGAATATTATCTGTCTGACAAATGATACAAGCATGCTGTATATGCTGCTTCCAAGTGCCTGAAAGAACGAACTGCATATAATACATATTCCTGCAAATATAAAACTTATTGATATAGTCCTTAAAGCAGGAACTCCCATTCGTATCATATCTGACGATGCACTAAATATTGACAGCATTGGAACCGGGAATATCTGAACTGCAATCATAAAAAGTATCATTATTATCTCTGCATACATTACTGCAAGCTTAAGTGTCTGTATAACTCTGTCTTCTCTCTTTGCCCCATAATTAAAAGCAATTATAGGAACCATTCCACTGTTCATACCAAATATCGGCATAAATGCAAAACTCTGAAGTTTAAAATACACACCGAATACAGCAACCGCTGTTGATGTGAATACAACCAGAATCTTATTCATACAGAATGTCATAGCAGAACCAATCGCCATCATAATAACTGATGGAATTCCTATGAATAAGATATTGCAAATTCTTTTTCCTGATGGTCTGAATCCCTTAAAAGTAATATGTATCTCTTTATTAACCTTAATATTAAATATCACTGCCATAACGGCTGCAACAATCTGGCCCGCAACCGTAGCTACTGCTGCACCTACAATACCAAGCTTTGGTGCACCAAACAGACCAAATATAAGTATCGGGTCAAGAATAATATTAATTATTGCACCTGTACCCTGTGTAATCATGCTGTAAAATGTTCTTCCTGTAGCCTGTAATAACCTCTCAAATATCATCTGGAACAGGCAACCAAAGCTGACTATAAGAATAACTGAAAGATAATCATAACCATAGTCAGCTATCACTTCATTAGCACCCTGAATAACAAAAAACTCTCTGGCAAAGAAAAGCCCTATGGCAAGAAATATTATATAGCTGCAAGCCGTTATGAATATACCCTGCACAGCCATTTTATCAGCTTCTTCATGCCTTCCTTCTCCTAATGCCCTTGAAAGCAATGCATTAGTACCTACACCCACGCCGCCTGCAACACCAATCATAAGATTCTGCATTGGAAATGCCATTGAAACCGCTGTAAGTGCTTCCTCACTTATTCTTGCAACAAATATACTGTCAACAATATTATACAGTGCCTGTACAAGCATTGATATCATCATTGGCAGCGCCATATTAATAAGCAGCTTATTAACAGGCATTGTACCCATTTTATTTTCTTTCATTGTATTACTCATAAAATTCTTCTCCCTTATTCTCCTCGTCAAAATATTCGTATTCTCTCATATTATCTTTGGTTTTATTCTGCTCATCAATAGCATTGCCAAGACCCTTCAATGCTGAGAAAGGCAGGAATATCTTAGCTCTGCTTTCCATATCCATTCTTGGTCTTTTACTCGGTACCGGCCATTTCATATTAATTATATCATCATATTTTCCCATAAGCTATGCCCTGTGACCTCCAATCTGACCGTTTCTTTCAATTGCAGTCGCCTTGTTCTGCAGATTATTAGCTTTCATCACCGCATTCTTACCATATTTTTTCTTAATATCAAGCATTGCGTGCTGCATCTTCTTTTCGCGTTCAAGCTGAGTCTGGTCTGTAAACATGTCAAACTGCTGAAAACCCTCATTAGTAAGATTGGCAACTGTAAGATTTAACTTTCTGATATACAGCTTTCTGTCAGTGTATTTATCATATATATCAAGAAAAGCTTCTCTTAACTGTTTTGATGAAGATGTACATGTCGTAAGTGAAACAGATTTGTTAAGTCCCTGTGGAACTTCTCTCCCATATCTGTCTACATGGATTTCACCCTTGTAGGTTCCTTTATCAACATTTACCCTGTCATAAGTTACATTTAACGCAATCGAATCCGTCACAAAGCCTTTATCTACTAAATCAAGTGCAAGCTCATCTGCCATCTCTCCAACTACAATCCTTGCATCTTCAAATGTGTATGGTTCTTTTAACACCTGTCCTGAACACAGGCTGCTTGCCTTGGACTTATATTTCTTAATATCTGCAATTGTACATGGTTCATATCCCCATGCGTGATCTATAAGAATCTCCGCATCTACACCAAACTGCTTATACAGCCAGTCCTCATCTTCAAGGGACATTCTCGCAATATCCCCCATAGTCTTTATTCCGTGTTTTTCAAGCTGTCTTGATATACCTGGTCCAACTCTCCAGAAGTCTGTAAGAGGCGTATGACTCCATAACATTTTTCTGTAATCATTAACACTTAATTCTGCGATACGCACACCCTTGCTGTCTGCCTGTATATGCTTTGCAACTATATCCATTGCTATCTTGCACAGATACAGATTCGGTGCAATTCCTGCAGTAGCCGTTATTCCTGTCGTATCATACACATCCCCAATAACTTTTGCGGTAAGCTGTCTTGCCGTCATATTATACAGCTTCATATAATCCGTTGCATCAATAAATACTTCATCAATACTGTATACGGTTATGTCATCCTTACTGAAATATTTAAGATATATAGAATATATCTTTGACGAATATTCTATATAAAGTCCCATTCTTGGAACTGCTACAGTATATTCAAGCTTCTTTCCTGTGCGTTCCTCAATTTCTTTTGCCTTCTGTTCTACCTCAAAAAGCCTGCTTCGTCCGGAAAGTCCATATTTCTTAAGAGAAGGAGTAACTGCAAGACATATTGTTTTGGCTGTTCTAGATTCATCAGCTACAACGAGATTAGTGGTAAGCGGGTCTGACTCTCGTTCAACACACTCAACACTTGCATAGAATGATTTTAGATCAATTGCAATATATACTCTTTCCATCACATCCTCCTTCCCGAATTTCAGAAAGACACACCAGTTATTACGATACCAGTGTGTCTTTAAAATATACATTTTATTCTTTTATTACATTGTTATAAGCTGCTTCATTATATCAACCGGAACGTAATAACTTACTCCTAAAGGATTAATAACTATCCCTGAAGCACCCAATTCCTTTACTGTCTTAAGAAGTTCCATATATGTGTAAAGCATATCCTCATGCTTACCTGCATAACATTTTTCCATCTCTAAACCATCTGTAAATACTGGAAGTGCAAGAACTTTCTCACCTTCTTTGTGGCTTACTTTATCAGTAATATCAACATATGGATGTGAAATTGATACCTCTTCATCTGTCTCTTCCTTAGTACAAGGAACCATGTAATCCGCATTACGGATAGCTTTCTTAAGTTCTGCTTCTTTATCTCTTAAAATTGCCGCCTTAGCTGTTGAATCTCCTGGCTTTCTGTACTCCTGGAAGAACTTGATAAGTGCATTCTGAAGTCCTGGATTAGTCACGAAATCTTCTCTTATATACTGGTCATATGTTCCAATCTCTTCTCTTGAAACAATAAGCTCGTTATCCTTGCCATCTGTGAATCTGATATTCCTGCATCCGTTACGATATAAATGAGCTATCTCATACTGCATTGAATCCTTATCCTCAATACCATATGAAATGTCATATCCATATTTTCCAAGCTGTTCTTCTACTCTGGCATGATTAGTATAATCATATAATACAACTATATCATCATCAACCATATATGGATAACCTGTGCTGTCACAATATATTGTCCATAAGTGGTCAGCATTAAGAAGCTTATCTACAACAATCTTTCTATACACATTACCTATTTCATTAAAATATCCTTCATCATTGACATTATTCTTTTCCTGTGCCTTCTTGATAAGCTCTGGAAGAACTTTAGTAAGAACTTCTACTCCGTCTGTAATTGAAAGTCCGGTTACATACTCAACACCCTTGTCTTCATCCTTAAAAATGTGTCTTATAATGTCCTGTGCTTTAATTGAATCCATTAAACTCTCCTCCTGGTAAAAGCATTTTTAAATGTGTCTGAATCACTATTATTATCTAACAATAATGCCAGCATAATTCTCGCTTTAGTAGGCGACATGTCTGTATAGAAGATATTATCTCCACAGTCTGCAAAATCACCCTTCATATATACATCTTCACTACATGATACTACTACAATACCAGCATTCTTTCCTGATACAGCTTCTGAAAGTTCTTCCGAAAGTTCTCCATCAGCAGTTGAAGAAACTATAACTATAGCATCATTAAGATACATATTCTTGTATAATGCATCTGCATCAATTCCAACATAATCATATACAATATCTATATTATCTAATCTCTTAGTGTCCGCAATGTCAAATATCATATAATCATTAACATTAACAAAAAATCCTTCTGGTAACTGATTATTGGCATTATCTGTCTTATCAAAGTCTTTATTAATATACTCCTTCGCCTGTGTTACCTTATAATCCGGACTGCCGTTGTTATAATCATATGGTATTATTACAAGAGGTTTATCATCCTTAACTGTAAGTGACAGAAAATATCTGACATCTTCTGAGTATTTCTTATTAAGAACAAGAACAACTCCTTTAACATCTTTATTATTCATATCTGAATTAATGTCTTTAGCTATTGCCAGCATTCCATTAATGGAATAATCTGTATTATCTTCTGTTCCATATACACGTATATCAGGCTCACTGTTACTGTCATCTTTGTTATCATCTGCAGATTCTGATGCTGCTTCATTATCTTTATCTGAATTATCCTGTCTGGTTTCGTCCTGAGAAAGAATATATTTCATCGGATTCTTTAACATAGTGCTGCATCCGGTCAGTGTCAGAATTGATATAAGTGTAACCATTGCGATTATACAACATTTTTTACTAATCATACAAAAACCCTCTTGTTAACCTCTGACGTAATATCTTACATATCAGATTATAGTAAGAATTCCAAGTGATTTGAGAAGAAGAAGGAATAAAAGAATTGGAGCAACCCACTTTACCATAACTGTATAAAGGCCCTTTCTTCCCATCTTAATTCCTGTTTTCTCAACTTCATCTATAACAGTCTTTGGCTTAAGTATCCATCCAATAAGTATACATGTTCCTATAGAAACTATTGGCATAAGTACATTATTGCTGACATAATCCATAATATCAAGCACCTGTGCATGTACTCCGTTAGGAAGCTTAATATCAAATAGCAGCTTGTTATATCCTAAGCATACGATAACTGCAACAGCTATACAAATTACAGTTTCTATTGCTGTAGCCTTGTTTCTGTTTAACTTAAATTCATCCATAAAGCTTGAAACAATAGCTTCCATAATTGAAACTGCACTTGTAAGGGCTGCAAAGAATACCATTGCAAAGAATATTGCACCAATTACATTTCCTGCAAATCCCATAGAATCAAATACTTTAGGAAGCGAAACAAACATAAGACTTGGACCTGATGCTGTCATTCCATCTCTTCCCATGAATACAAATACAGCAGGAATAATCATTACACCTGCAAGAAATGCAACTAATGTATCAAATAGCTCAATCTGGTTAATTGACTTTCCAAGATTAGCATCATCACTTACATATGAACCATATGCAATCATAATACCCATAGCAACACTTAAACTGTAGAAAAGCTGTCCCATTGCATCCATAAGAACTGTACAGAACTGCTTAACAGTAATTCCTTTCATGTTAGGAATTACATAAGCACCTAATCCCTGTAAACCTGTTCTTGTTGTGCCATCAATGTCTGTATATGAAATTGTAAGTGAATATACAGATACACCAAGAACAAGCACAATAAGTAATGGCATGATTATCTTTGATGATGATTCAATACCGCTGTTAACACCACGGAATATAATAAATGCAACAATTATTGTAAACACAAGCATCATTATGATTGGCTCTGCTGTCTGACCGATAAATCCTGAGAAGTATCCGTCCTGTGCTGCTGCATGTCCATTACCTGTAATATAAACAAGAAGATACTTAAGTACCCATCCACCGATTGTTACATAGTATGGTAATATCATAATAGGTACAATACACGCAATAATACCCAGTGGCTTCCACTTACTCTTTAACTTGCTGTAAGCTGTAAGCGGACTCTGCTTTGTCTTTCGTCCAATAGCAATTTCTGTTGTGAGTAGAGTAAAACCAAATGTTAATGCTAAAACAATGTAAATAACGAGGAATAATCCTCCTCCATCTTTAGCTGCCAAGTAAGGAAATCTCCATATGTTACCAAGTCCTACAGCACTACCCGCTGCCGCAAGGACGAACCCTATAGAGCCCTTGAATGAATTACGATTTTCGTTCATTTCATAACCTTCCCTTTTTTAAAATATACTTATAAATTATACCTAATAATCTATATAAGGTCAAGGAAAGCGTTACATCATATTAGTCATATTAGTCTTCTCTACATACAATATATACATTGGAATAACATTATTTTTGATAATATACTTAGCCTCAAATGCTTGTAAAGTGCTCTTTTGCAAACTGCATATCCTGTACCACTTCTACAGTTCCAAGATAAATACCTTTTTTGTCTCTCACTGCATAATAAGTTACTAAAAATGGTTTTCCTTGCTTTTCCATCCAGACCGGAACGCTATCCCTAGTATGATTTTTAAAACTTTCTATAATGGAACGAACCATTGGCTCTATCTTAGGCGGATGACAAGAGAATACTTCTCTGTCAATTGCCATGCCAGGTCGTTTGAACACTTTCGCTCCTTCGTTAAAGAAACGATTTATATTATTATCATCGATAAATGTAATCTCTATTGGCAATGTATTAAGCATAGCTTCCAGCTGTGCTACACTCATATGTCCACCTCCCATTACTATTTCACCTTCATTAATAGCCGCCTTATGACGATTCTTTTTATCCTGCACATATTTTTCTGCTTCTTCCCATCTATTCTCAATGCCATACACTAATGCATAGTCTTTGGCATCTTCATAGATTCCATACCATTCTTCGACTGTAAAATTCACTGCGCAGATAGGGAACAATATATTATTCTCTTTATAAATCATTTCATCCGCTCTTGTTAAAACAGCCTGTACTCTATTAATCCATTCTTCGTCATGATTGCTTTCTTTATCTATTGCTGCTAATTCATCTCTGATTTCATCATCAACAGTCCACATAACATCCGATGGCCCTGAAATTTCATAGCGAACTTTAAGGAGTGGATAAATCAAATCACCCTTTTTTGCATAGTGTATTGCTATTTGTCTAAAATCTGATATTTTTTTGCTTACATCTTCGCCCTTTTCTAGTGCACCTCTAATATCTGATATTTCTTTACCAAACTTCTCATTTTCTTCTGTAAAAGAATAAAGAGGATGCCCCTTTGTTTCTCTGAGTGCTTTTGCAAGCTCATGTTTTCTGACATACGCATCCGGCATAATTTTCATTTCGGATCTTTCTTCTTTTTTTAAAGATTCTTCGACTGCCTTTTCAGCATTTGCTATTTTTTCTTCTTTAGTTAAGCCATGAAACAATGCACTATGCACATCACACAGTTTCTGCACCTCTGTAATAGGTGTTCCCTCTTTTATAAGTTCCTGCTCTGCCTTCATGATTTCAGAAGCTTCTACATCAGAAAAATTTTGAACAAAATCTTTTTTAACACTTTCTAAATCTTCTCCATTTCCAAGTCTCTTTAAATAATCCTTCAGCAATTCTGTATTGCTAGTCTCTTTGACTTGAAATTCTTTGCTTCTCATAGAAGAAATATCTGGCATATTACCAGTAATTTCATCCACCGACCAGTTTAAATTCATTTTTTTATTCATAATATTTTACCACCTTTCACCTATTTTGTTTGGTTCCCTCATGATTATTTATTTAATAACTTTTTTATATCCTCTTCAGGTGTACTAATTGGAGAAAGCCCATAATTCTCTACCAGGAAATTCAGCACATTTGGCGAAATGAATGCTGGTAATGTTGGTCCTATGTGAATGTTCTTTATTCCAAGATAAAGAAGCGTAAGTAAAATACATACAGCCTTCTGCTCGTACCATGAAAGTACCATCGATAGCGGAAGTTCATTCACATCACATTCAAATGCTTCTGCTAAAGCGATTGCGACCTTGATTGCACTATAAGCATCATTACACTGTCCCATATCCATGATTCTTGGAAGTCCTCCGATTGTTCCTAAATCTAAATCATTGAATCTGTATTTTCCACATGCAAGCGTCAAAATAATGCTGTCTGCAGGAGACTGTTTTACAAACTCTGTATAGTAATTTCTTCCTACTCTGGCTCCATCACATCCACCAACCAAGAAGAAATGTTTAATATCTCCATTCTTTACCGCTTCAATCACCTGATCTGCTACAGATAATACAGTTCCATGTGAGAAACCAGTTGTTACCTGTATTCCACCATTAATTCCAGTCATATGCTGATCTTTGGTATATCCACCTAAGGCGAGTGCCTTTTCAATAACTGGTGTAAAATCCTTTTCTTCTCCTATGTGTACAATTTCTGGATAAGATACAACTTCTGTTGTAAATACTCTGTCTGCATAGCTTGGTTTTACAGGCATAAGACAGTTCGTTGTATACAGAATTGCTCCAGGAATATTATCAAACTCTTTCTGCTGATTCTGCCATGCTGTACCAAAGTTTCCCTTTAGATGAGAGTACTTCTTGAGTTCTGGATATGCATGTGCTGGAAGCATTTCACCATGTGTATAGATATTGATTCCCTTATCTTTTGTCTGCTCTAATAAAAGTTGTAAATCTTTTAAATCATGACCTGTAATAATAATAAATGGTCCTTTTTCAATTGTAAGAGGTACCGTTGTTGGTACAGGAGTTCCATAAGTTGTAGTATTTGCTTGATCTAAAAGCTCCATACATCTTAAATTAACTTTTCCAACCTCTAATACGATAGGAAGTAGTTTATCCATTCCCCAATCTTTCATTCCGATTGCAAAAAGTGCCTTATAGAAGAATTTGCTGATTGTTTCATCGGTATATCCAAGCACACTTTCATGATATGCATATGCAGCCATTCCACGAATTCCAAAAAGTATTAAGGATTTTAATGAACGAATATCTTCATCTGTAGTCCAGAGAGTACTCATATCAAAATTATTGTTTCTTCCACATGAGTCAGAGCATGTAAAGCAATTTGGTACTAATTTCTTTTTTGTATCTTCTATCTTATCAATTAAAAGCTTTAATGTTTCATCATTAAAGTTTACATTTGTAATAGTTGTAAATAATCCCTCAAGAACTAATTGATTCATCTCTTCAGTTACAAGCTGCTCATTACCCTCAGTTGCACGAGCAAGTCCAATTAATGCTCCTGTAAGCTCATCCTGTAATCTTGCAGTATTGGCAGACTTTCCGCATACTCCTGTATTTCCGGTACATCCTGTGCATCCTGCTGTCTGTTCACATTGATAACAAAACATCTTATTTTCCATGTTCTTCTCCTTTTCTATTGCTTTATTCATCATCTTTTGTTGCTTAATGGAACTATATCAAACTTACATTAATCATTATGTTGTCTAGGCAACATTTTCGTATTATTTTCAACTTTTGTGATATACTAAGGAAAAGATAAAAAGAAGGATGAAAAATCTCATGGAAAAACATATTAACATTTTAAAGAATACACCTTTGTTTCAAGGAATTTCAGAAGCAGAAATTCTTCCAATGCTTAAATGTCTATCTGTCAGCATTAAAAATTATTCAAAAGGCGAATATCTGTTAAGAAGTGGAGATAAGGTACAAACTATCGGCATGATTCTATCTGGTCAGGCTCTCATAATAAATGATGATGTTTGGGGAAATCGCAATATTATTACAGAGCTATCATCAGGAATGCTCTATGGCGAAAGCTATGCCTGCATCAGTAGTGTTCCTGCTCAAATCAGTGTTATTGCTAATGAAAATCTCACCGTCATGCTTTTCAATATAAATCATATTGTTACAACCTGTTCTTCATCTTGTAGTTTCCATACAAGATTGATTCATAACCTTTTAGAGATAATAGCACGAAAAAATGTAAGATTGATGAACAAAATAGATCATGTTTCTAAGAAAAATTTACGCGACAAGATACTTAATTACTTGTCTAGCGAATCTATGCACGCTGGCTCTAACACATTTACAATCCCTTACGATAGACAAGGGCTGGCAGATTATCTGAATGCAGACCGAAGTGCTCTATCTAGTGAATTGAGTAAATTACAAAAAGAAGGTGTACTCTCTTACAAGAAAAACACCTTCTCTTTGAGGGTATAAAACCCTTCTGGGAAAGGGAATGAATGTGGATTGGTCAAAAACAAATCATGGGCGCAAATACTATAACACACAGTCGGCTGTGGATTTTGCGGCGTCGGGGATTTCGCATGTAAGAATCCGTATTGCGGACAAAGTGGACCAAGAACTGTTGGAGGGACTTGACCGGCAGATTCGGGACTGCCTTGATAATGGGATTATTCCCATTATAGCTTATCAGGCGGATGCATTCAAAAATGACCCAAGTGATAAAAATATAGAAAATGTTGTTACGTGGTGATCGGAAGTGGCCGAACACTATCAGGATAAATCTCTGATACCATCTCCAGCCACAATAAAATGAAGAGCAGCCAATATTATACCGATAACTATCAATATAATTCCATACGATTGAGCTGGGTAGATGCCACCCAGCTCTTATAGAGTCTCCTGTACATACATATTTTTAGTCACT
>OMFY01000993.1_pt1 | contig 11134 bp, 6 predicted proteins | sample 1645701 | NCBI WGS metagenome assembly OMFY01 (sample SAMEA103958111, study PRJEB25191) | human gut metagenome | biome: human-associated habitat [ENVO:00009003]; feature: intestine environment [ENVO:2100002]; material: feces | place: Germany | collected 2013/2015
AAACGGGCCGGATCGCCGTCTATTACGGATGCGCCGACACCGTCACGGGCCTTGCCTTCGGTTATATCCCCGAAATCGTCAAGTTTACCAAGGAAAACAATATTCTCTGACGATGCTGCGACGAACGCTCTTAACTGCTGCGCTCGCCGCAGCCGTTTTCTGCGCACCGCTGCGTGCGCAGGAACCCGCCGACTGGGTCGATCCTTTCGTCGGCACGACCAACTTCGGCACGACCAACCCCGGCGCGGTGTGTCCCAACGGCATGATGTCCGTGGTTCCCTTCAACGTGATGGGTTCCGACGAGAACGTCTACGACAAGGACGCCCGCTGGTGGTCCACGCCCTATGAGTTCCACAACAAGTTCTTCACGGGTTTCGCGCACGTCACGCTGAGCGGCGTGGGGTGCCCCGAACTGGGATCGCTGCTGGTGATGCCGACCACGGGCGCGCTCGACGTCGATTACCGCAATTACGGCAGCAAGTACACCGGTGAAACCGCTTCTCCGGGCTACTATTCGAACCGGCTTTCGAAGTACGGCGTCCTTGCCGAAGTGACGGCCACGCCGCGCAGCTCGGCCGAACGCTACACCTTCCCGGCGGGCGAGAGCCATATCCTGCTCAATCTGGGCGAGGGCCTTACCAACGAATCGGGGGCTTGGGTGCGCCGCGTGAGCGACACCGAGGTCGAGGGCATGAAACTGCTCGGCACGTTCTGCTACAACCCGCAGGCGGTGTTCCCGATCTATTTCGTGATGCGCGTCTCGAAACGCCCCTCCGCCACGGGATTCTGGAAGAAACAGCCCCCCAAATACGGCGTCGAAGCCGAGTGGGACAAGGATGCCGGCAATTACAAACTCTATACGCACTACGGCCGTGAACTCGCGGGCGACGATGTGGGCGTGTGGTTCAGCTACGATACGACGGAGGGCGAGCAGCTCGAAGTCCGCATGGGCGTTTCGTTCGTGTCGGTCGAGAATGCGCGCCTGAACCTCGAAGCCGAGCAGCAGGAGCGTTCGTTCGACGACATCCGTGCCGCGGCGCGCCGCTCGTGGAACGACGATCTGGGCCGCATCCGCGTCGAGGGCGGCACCGACGCGCAGAAGAAGGTCTTCTATACGGGGCTCTATCATGCGCTGATCCATCCCAACGTGCTGAGCGACGTCAACGGTGAATACCCCGCGATGGAGAGCGCCGAAATCCGCACCGCCGAGGGCAACCGCTATACGGTCTTCTCGCTCTGGGACACCTACCGCAACCTGCACCAGCTGATGACGCTGGTCTATCCCGAACGCCAGCTGGAAATGGTGCGTTCGATGATCGGCATGTACAAGGAGTGGGGCTGGCTGCCGAAATGGGAGCTTTACGGCCGCGAAACCTTCACCATGGAGGGCGATCCGGCCATCCCGGTGATCGTCGATACGTGGATGAAGGGCCTGCGCGATTTCGACATGGACGCCGCTTACGAGGCGATGCGCAAGTCGGCCACGACGCCCGGCGCGCAGAACAGGATGCGCCCCGACATCGATCCCTATGTCGAAAAGGGCTACGTGCCGCTGGGCTTCTACGCCCGCGACCTTTCGGGCGACAACTCCGTGTCGCACGCGCTGGAATACTACATCGCCGACCATGCCCTGTCGCTGCTGGCCGATTCGCTCGGCCGCAGGGAGGACGCGGCGCTGTTCCGGAACCGTTCGCTCGGCTATAAGAACTACTACAGTCCCGAATCGGGCACTTTCCGTCCGATCACCGGGGAGGGCGGTTTCCTGACGCCGTTCGATCCGCGGCAGGGCGAGAATTTCGAGCCGGTCCCCGGTTTTCACGAAGGCTCGGCATGGAACTATACGTTCTATGTCCCGCACGACGTCTACGGACTGTCGAAGCTGATGGGCGGCCGGCGCAAATTCATCGCCAAGCTGCAAATGGTCTTCGACGAGGGGCTTTACGATCCCGCGAACGAACCCGACATCGCCTATCCCTACCTTTTCAGCTATTTCCGGGGCGAGGAGTGGCGTACGCAGCGCGAGGTGAACCGCCTGCTGGCCAAATACTTCACCACCGCGCCCGACGGCATTCCCGGCAACGACGATACCGGAACCATGTCGGCGTGGGCCGTCTTCTCGATGATGGGCTTCTATCCCGACTGTCCGGGCGAGCCGTATTACACGCTTACCTCGCCCGTTTTCGATCGGGTGACCGTTACGCTCGACAGGAAATACTATCCGGCCGGGGAACTCGTCATCGAGACGAAGCGTCCCGATTCCGGCGCGGTCTATATCCGCTCGATGACGCTCGGCGGCAAACCGCTGAAGCGATACCGCATCGGCCACGACGAGCTGCTGCGGGGCGGACGGCTGACTTTCGAACTTCAAAACCGCAAATAGATGAGACTCTTCCGCTGGATATTCGTTGTGTCGCTGCTGCTCGTCTCGTCCGGAGTCCGGGCGCAGACCCGGCTGACCCGCAACGGCAAACCTGCGGCCCGGATCGTCGTGGCACAGCAAACTGCCGCCGATCTCACGGCCGCGCAGCTGCTGCAGCGATTCGTCCGCGAATCGACCGGTGCGACACTGCCCCTGCTGCATGATGTGACGCCCCGCAAGGGCGACATCCTGATCGGCGCTTCGGACACCGCGGGACTTGCCGAGGACGGCTTCCGCCTGCGCACGCAGGAAGGCGTGCTGCGCATCAGCAGCGGCGGCGACAAGGGGGCGGTTTATGGCGTCATGACGCTGCTGGAACGTTACTTGGGGCTGGATTACTTCGCCGCCGGGGTCTATGACCTCGACCGGAATCCGACCGTCACGCTTCCGGCGATGGACTTCGCCGAAAATCCGGCGTTCCGCTATCGCCAGAGTCAGGGCTACGGCATGGCGCAGGACTCCGTGTACCGGCTGGCCCTGCGTCTGGAGGAGCCGCGCGACATCTTTGCCGGCGGTCTGTGGGTGCACACCTTCAACAGCCTGCTTCCTGCGTCGGTCTACGGCGCGGAGCATCCCGAATACTACTCGTTCATCAACGGCGAACGCCGTCCGGGGCGCGCCAGCCAATGGTGTCTGACGAACGACGAGCTTTTCGAACTGGCGGCGGCGAAGGTCGATTCGATCTTCCGGGCCAACCCCGGCATGAACATCATCTCCATAAGCCAGAACGACAGCAATTTCACCTACTGCCGCTGTGAGGAGTGCGAGAAGGTCAACCGGCACGAAGGCGCGCCTTCGGGCAACTATGTCCGCTTCCTGAACAAGCTGGCGGAGCGTTTCCCCGACAAGGAGTTTTCGACGCTGGCCTACCTCTTTACGATGCAGCCCCCGAAGCACGTGAAGCCGCTGCCCAATGTCAATATCATGCTGTGCGACATCGACTGCGACCGCGAAGTGCCCCTTACGGACAATGCGTCGGGCCGCGAGTTCATCGAAGCGATGGAGGGGTGGGCAGCCCTGTCGGACAATATCTTCGTGTGGGACTACGGCATCAATTTCGACAACATGGTCGCTCCGTTCCCCAACTTTCCGATACTCAAACCCAACATCGGGCTTTTCCGTCGCAACCACGCCACGATGCACTTCTCGCAGATCGGCGGCTCGTACGGCGGCGATTTCTCGGAGATGCGCACCTATGTGGTCGCCAAGCTGATGTGGAACCCCGATCAGGATACCGATTCGCTCATGCTGCGTTTCATGCGCGGTTATTACGGACCCGCTGCGCCTTATATTTATCAGTACGAAAAACTGCTCGAAGGCGCATTGCTGGCGGGCGGCCAGCGGTTGTGGATATACGATTCTCCCGTCTCGCACAAGGACGGCATGCTCAACGCCGCCTGCCGCAAGCGTTACGGAGAGCTGTTCGACTGCGCCGAGCGGGCTGTGGCGGGGGATTCCGTCCTGCTGCGCCGCGTGCGCCTGACGCGTCTGCCGCTGATGTACTCCAACCTCGAAATCGCCCGCACGACGGCCGACAAGGACCTCGGCGCCGTGGTGAGCGAGCTGGACGCGTTCGAGAAATACGTGACCCAATTCGGCGTGAAGACGCTCAACGAACGCAACAACAGCCCGCAGGAATACTGCCGGCTCTACCGCGAACGTTATCTTCCTGCGGAGAACTCCAATCTGGCGCTGGGCGCGCGGATCGTCTGGATCGACGCTCCTGCGGAGAAATACCGGGCGTCGGGCGAAAAGACCCTGACCGACGGTCTTTTCGGCGGCGCGTCGTTCGTCGAGAGCTGGACGGGCTGGGAGGGCAAGGACGGCGCCTTCGTCGTCGATCTGGGCCGCGACGTGGCCTTCTCGACGGTCGAGACCGATTTCCTGCACCAGCTGGGCCAGTGGATTCTGCTGCCCCGTTCGGTGCGCTACTCCGTTTCGTCCGACAACGCGGACTGGACACCGTTCGGGCAGGTGGAATTTCCTGAGGACCAGTCGGTGCCCGTGAAGTTCGTTCCGGCTGCCGTCACGGCCGCACAGCCGGTGCGGGCCCGCTATGTCAAAGTCGAAATCGAAGGCGTCAAGACCTGTCCGCCGTGGCATTACGGCGTAGGCTGCCCCTGCTGGTTCTTCCTCGACGAAGTGACCGTGAAATAAAACGTTGCGAAAAATTTTAAACGATTGCATAATGAAACCCAAGCATCTTCTTTCCTTATCCGTTCTGCTGATTTCGGCCGCCTGTTCGCAGCCTGAGCAGAAGCCGCTGACGCAGTATGTCGATATGTACATCGGCACGGGCGGCCACGGCCATGTCTTCATGGGGGCCAACGTTCCGTTCGGCGCCGTGCAGCTCGGCCCCACCAGCATCCCGCAGTCGTGGGACTGGGTGTCGGGATACCACATTTCCGATACGACCGTCATCGGTTTCAGCCATACCCACCTCAACGGAACGGGTATCGGCGACCTGTTCGACGTCACGGTGATGCCTGTCGTGGGCGGGGTGACCTACGCCCGCGGCACGGAGGACGACCCGCAGTCGGGGCTTTGGTCCTATTTCAGCCGTAAGAACGAAAAAGCCCGTCCGGGCTATTACGCCACGCGGCTCGACCGCTATGGCGTCGATGTGGAGCTGACCGCCACCAAGCGCGTCGGGCTGCACAAATACACCTTCCCCGCGTCGCAGGAGGCCGCCGTGGTCTTTGACCTCGAAAACGGCGGCTGCTGGGACAAGGCCACCGAGACCGCATTCGTTTCCGACGGACTCCGGCTCAGCGGTTACCGCTATTCGACGGGCTGGGCCAAGGATCAGCGCGTTTACTTCACGGCCGAATTCTCGAAGCCGGTGAAGAATATCTCCTATCCCGATGCGTCGGAGACGGTTCCGGAGGAGGGCGACGTTACGGTCAAGGGCCGTTACGCCCGCGTGGAGTTCGATACGACCGACGGCGAGCCGCTCTATATGAAAGTGGCGATTTCGCCCGTGAGCATCGAGAACGCCAAGCTCAACATGCAGGCGGAACTTCCCGGCTGGGACTTCGAAGCCACGGCGGCGGCGGCCGACAAGGCGTGGAACGCCGAGCTGCAGAAGGTGCGTGTCGAGACTTCGGACGAAGCCGCCCGCCGCATCTTCTATACGGCGCTCTACCACACGATGGTCGCTCCGTCGGAGTTCTGCGACGTGAACGGCGACTATCGGGGCGCTGACGGCGAGATCTACCGCGCCGCGCCGTTCGTGAACTATACGACCTTCTCGTTGTGGGACACCTACCGCGCCGCCCAGCCGCTGATGACGATTCTCCATCCTGAGAAGATGCCCGACATCGCCAATACGATGCTTCATATCTACACGCAGCAGGGCAAGCTTCCCGTCTGGCACCTCGCGGGCAACGAGACCGACTGCATGGTCGGCAATCCCGGCATCCCGGCCATGGCCGACATCGTGCTGAAAGGTTACGACGGCTTCGACAAGGAGCTGGCCTACGAGGCGCTGAAGAAGTCCGCCATGCTCGGCGAGCGGGGTATGGACCTGCGCATGAAATACGGCTATATCCCCTGCGACCTCTTCAACGAAGCGGTGGCCTACGACATGGAGTACGCGCTGGCCGACTGGGCCGTGGCTCAGGTCGCGGCGCAGCGCGGCGATACGGCCGATTACGACTATTTCCTCGATCGCAGCAAATCCTACCGCCACTTCTTCGATCCCGAAACCCGCTTCATGCGCGGGCTCGATTCGAAAGGCGGCTTCCGCACGCCCTTCAACCCGTTCGCTTCGACCCACCGCGAGGACGACTACTGCGAGGGTAACGCATGGCAGTATACGTGGCTCGTGCCGCACGACGTCGAGGGGCTGATCGGGTGCTTCGGCGGCAAGGAGGCTTTCGTCGAAAAACTCGACTCGCTCTTCACGGTCAGCTCCGTGCTGGAGGGCGCCGCTTCGCCCGATATTTCGGGTCTGATCGGTCAGTACGCCCACGGCAACGAACCCAGCCACCACGTCGTCTACCTCTATACGATGATCGGCCAGCCCGCGAAGACCGCCGACAAGGTGCGCGAAATCCTGACCACGCTCTACCACGACCAACCCGACGGATTGTCGGGCAACGAGGACGTCGGCCAGATGTCGGCGTGGTACGTGCTTTCGTCGCTGGGATTCTATCAGGTCGAGCCGGCCGGAGGACGCTACTTCTTCGGTTCGCCGCTCTTCGACAAGGCCGAGCTGCGCGTGCGCGACGGCGTGTTTACCGTGATCGCGCACAACAATTCGGCGGCTGACAAATACATTCAGCGCGTGAAGCTCAACGGCAAGCCGTACGCCAAGCCCTATATCGGTTTCGAAGAGATCGCCGCGGGCGGCACGCTCGAATTCGAAATGGGACCGGATCCTGCCGTATGGTACGAACTTTAAACGGAAATGACAGTTATGAAGAGTAGAAATATCTTTTTCGCGGCCCTTTGCGCCGCCGTTTTGGCCGGCTGTTCGTGCCCTTCGGCCGGGCAGCGATCCCCTCAGCGTCCGTCGGACTATGTTTCGACATTGGTAGGCTCGCAGTCGGATTTCACGCTTTCGACGGGCAATACCTATCCTGCCGTCGCTCTGCCTTGGGGTATGAACTTCTGGACGCCCCAGACCGGCAAGATGGGCGACGGCTGGGCCTATACCTACGGGGCGCACCGAATCCGGGGCTTCAAGCAGACCCATCAGCCCTCGCCGTGGATCAACGACTACGGCCAGTTCGCGCTGATGCCCGTGCGCGGGAATGATAAGCTGGACGAAGAGTCCCGCGCGAGCTGGTATTCGCACCAAGCCGAGGTGGCGAAGCCTTACTATTACAAGGTCTATCTGGCCGACCACGACATCCGCGCCGAGATCGCCCCGACCGAACGTGCCGCGATGATGCGCTTCACCTTTCCCGAAAGCGACGAGTCGGGCGTTGTGATCGACGCCTTCGACCGCGGTTCGCAGATCGGCATGCTCGACGCCCGCACGATCGTGGGTTACACCACGCGCAACAGCGGGGGTGTTCCTGATAATTTCCGAAATTACTTCGTCGTGCGTTTCGATACGCCGTTCACCGCCGTCGAACTGACCGACGCCCCCGGCGAGTACGAACCCGGCAGCAGCTTGCTCTATCCTGACGGCAGCAAGTCGGTGACGGGCGGACACGCCGTGGCGAAGGTGCACTTCCCGACCCGCCGCGGCCAGCAGGTCTGCGCCAGCGTGGCTTCGTCGTTCATCTCGCCCGAACAGGCCGTTCAGAATCTCAGGGAGCTGGGGGCCGACGACTTCGAGACCGTCAAGTCCAAGGCGCAGGAGCGCTGGGACGAAGTGCTGGGCCGCATCGAGGTCGAGGGCGGCGCCGAAGAGCAGATGCGCACCTTCTATTCGTGCCTGTACCGTTCGGTGCTTTTCCCGCGTAAATTCTATGAAGTGACCGCTTCGGGCGAAATCATGCACTACAGCCCCTACAACGGCGAAGTGCTGCCCGGCTACATGTATACCGACACCGGGTTCTGGGATACGTTCCGCAGTCTGTTCCCGCTGCTCAATCTGGTCTATCCTTCGGTGAACGCCGAAATCCAGCAGGGACTGGCCAACACGGCCCGCGAAAGCGGCTTCCTGCCCGAATGGGCCTCGCCGGGCCACCGCGGCTGCATGGTGGGCAACAACTCCGCATCGGTGGTGGCCGACGCGCTCCTCAAGGGCGTCACGCCCGAAAAGGAGTGGCAGACGCTCTACGAGGCCATGATGCACGCGCGCACGAACGTCCACCCCGGCGTCTCCTCGACCGGACGTCTGGGGCACGAGTATTACAACCGGCTGGGATACATTCCCTACGACGTGAAGATCAACGAGAATGTCGCCCGCACGCTCGAATACGCCTACGACGACTGGTGTATCGCGCAGGTGGCCCGCAAACTGGGTAAGACGGAGGATGCCGCGGCGCTTGAGGAGGCTTCGCGCAACTACCGCAACGTATTCGACAAGACGACCAAGCTGATGCGCGGCCGCAACGAGAACGGGGAGTTCCAGTCGCCGTTCAGCCCCTACAAGTGGGGCGACGCCTTCACCGAGGGCAACGCATGGCACTACACATGGTCGGTGTTCCACGATGTGCAGGGACTTGCCGAGCTGATGGGCGGCCGGGAAGGATTCGCCGAAATGCTCGACTCTGTGTTCGTCGTGCCGCCGATCTACGACGACAGCTATTACGGGACCCGCATTCACGAGATCACCGAAATGCAGGTGGCCGACATGGGCAACTACGCCCACGGCAACCAGCCTGCGCAGCATATGATCTACCTGTACGACTATGCGGGCCAGCCGTGGAAGGCGCAGTACTGGACGCGCGAGGTGATGGACCGTCTCTATTCGTCCAAGCCCGACGGCTACTGCGGCGACGAGGACAACGGCCAGACCTCCGCGTGGTATGTCTTCTCGGCCATGGGATTCTATCCCGTATGTCCGGCTTCGGACCAGTACGTCATAGGGTCGCCCCTGTTCCGCAAGGCGACCGTGAAACTGGAGAACGGAAAGAAGATCGTGATCGAGGCTCCGGACAACGCTCCCGAAAACCGCTATATCGGAACCATGAAGCTCGACGGGAAGCGATACGACCGCAACTTTATCCGCTGGTCGGACCTCGTAAAAGGCGCGAAAATAGACTTCGCGATGCAGCCCGATCCGGCGTACAAACGGGGTGTCGGCCCGCAGGACGCGCCCTATTCGCTCAGCCGTGAAGAATGTCGATAATTTGTCAATAGAATCTGACTTTCGGTTTTGAAAATTGGCCGGAAAATACTACTTTTGTAGCGTTGTTTTTACAATTGTTAGGTTAATCCGGACATATCTCATGACCTCCACAGGCAAAATCGATCAACGCGAACGAAAGAAACAACAGGGCCAAGCCGCTGCATTCTATTCGTCGTGCCGACAGCAGGGTCAGAGCGCGCAGTCGCAGGGGCAGCAAATGTCCTGCAGCGGGATGCGCGGATAGATACCAGACCGCCATGACATGCGATGTCGTGGCGGTCTGCTTTTTTGAAAAAACTTAAAACCAAAGGATATGAAGGTCGGTGTGATTATGGGCTCGGTGAGCGATTACGAGGTGATGGCCGACGCCGTCGCCACGCTCGAACAATTCGGTGTCGATTTCGAAAAGCGCGTCGTAAGCGCCCACCGTACGCCCGATCTGTTGTGCGAGTATGCCAAGACGGCCAAGGCGCGCGGTATCGGCGTGATCATCGCCGGTGCGGGCGGCGCGGCGCACCTGCCCGGCATGGTGGCTTCGATGACGACGCTGCCGGTGGTGGGCGTTCCGGTCAAGTCGCGCGCCCTGAACGGGCTGGACTCGCTGTTGTCGATCGTGCAGATGCCCGCGGGCGTTCCCGTGGCCACCACGGCGATCAACGGTTCGAAGAATGCGGCGCTGATCGCCGTCTCGATTCTCGCTTTGCAGGACGCGGAACTCGCGGCCCGGCTCGAAGCGTTCCGCGCCAAGCAGACCGCCGACGTACTTAAAGCGGAACTTTAGATGAAGACGATCGGCATCATAGGCGGCGGCCAGCTGGGGCTGATGATTATCGAACAGGCGCACCTGCTCGGTGCGCGCACGGTGTGTCTCGATCCGGCGGCGGACGCTCCGGCCTTTGCGCTCAGCGACGAGCGGATCGTGGCGGCGTATGACGACCCCGCGGCGCTGGAGGAGCTTTGCCGCCGCAGCGACGCGGTGACCTACGAGTTCGAGAACGTGCCGGGCAGCGTGCTGATTCCGCTTGAGAAGAGATACAACATCCCGCAGGGCTTCCGTCCGCTCTTCGATTCGCAGGACCGCCTGCGCGAGAAGGACAACGCCCGTGCCGGCGGGCTGGCGACACCCGAATACGCCGCCGCGGACGACGAAGCGTCGCTGCGCGAAGCCGTGCGGCGGCTGGGGCTTCCCGCCGTGCTGAAAACCCGCACGCTGGGCTACGACGGCCACGGACAGAGGGTGCTGAAGACGGAGTCCGACATCGCCGGGGCGCTGCCCCTGCTCGCGGTTCCCTGCATCCTGGAGGAGTTCGTGCCGTTCGATTCCGAGGCCAGCATCGTGATGGTGTCCGACGGTGAGCGGGTCGTGAGTTTTCCCGTGGGGCGCAACGTCCACCGCGACGGGATTCTGGATTTGTGCATCGTACCTGCTGAAGTCGATTCCGGGGTGCTCGGGCGGATGAAGGCCCAGAGCGAGCGTTTCATGCGCGATTGCGGTTATCGGGGTATCCTGGCCATCGAGTATTTCATCAAAGGCGATGAAATCTACTTCAACGAGATGGCCCCGCGCCCGCATAACTCGGGTCACTACACCATCGAGGGGGCGACCACGAACCAGTTCCGCGAACTGGTCCGCTATCTGGTCGGGGAGCCTTTGCAGGAGCCGCAGCCGGTGGCTCCCGCGGTGATGAAAAATATTCTGGGACAGGACCTCGAAGCCGCGGAGAAAATCGCCGCGGAGAACCTCCCGGGGGTCTATGTGCACCTTTACGGCAAGACGGAAAGCCGTCCCAAACGCAAGATGGGCCACATCACTTTCGTGGGAATGGATGCCGCACGGTTTGAGGCCGAATGGGCAGGCCGGTTTGTGAAATAACAGATTGTGTCGTCCTGCAGGCGAGTCGTCCTCTCCGAGGAGGGGATTTGGGGGAAGGTCAGGCTTGTATACACGGGCAAAGGCCGTAATG
>OMFY01001000.1_pt1 | contig 11069 bp, 9 predicted proteins | sample 1645701 | NCBI WGS metagenome assembly OMFY01 (sample SAMEA103958111, study PRJEB25191) | human gut metagenome | biome: human-associated habitat [ENVO:00009003]; feature: intestine environment [ENVO:2100002]; material: feces | place: Germany | collected 2013/2015
CATGAGCTTTGTACCTGTTGTAATTGAACAATCAAGCAGAGGTGAACGTTCTTTCGATATCTTTTCAAGATTGTTAAGAGAAAGAATTATCTTCCTTGGAACTCCTATTGACGATATGGTTGCTAACTTGATTGTTGCACAATTGTTACTGCTGGATAGCGAAAACCCTGAAAAAGATATTATGTTATACATCAACAGCCCGGGCGGAAGCGTTACTGCAGGTTTGGCAATTTACGACACAATGCAGCACATCAGAGCCGATGTTTCAACAATTTGTCTTGGCCAGGCAGCTTCAATGGGAGCTTTCCTACTTGCTGCCGGAACTAAAGGCAAAAGAATGGCCCTGCCTCATTCAAGAGTTCTTATTCACCAGCCTTTGGGCGGCGCTCAAGGTCAGGCTACTGATATCGAAATTCAGGCCGCTGAAATTATCAGAATTAAAAAGACTTTGAATGAAATCCTTTCTAACAATACCGGCCAGTCTTTGAAGAAAATCGAAAAAGATACTGACAGAGATTATATCATGACACCGGCTGAGGCTCTTGAATACGGAATGATTGATAAAGTCGTAACCCGCGACGGAGTTAAAGGCTAAAAAGGAGAAAAAATGCCTAAACATGATGACAGCAGATTAAAATGTTCGTTTTGTGGAAAATCGCAGGATCAGGTTAAGAAATTAATTGCAGGCCCTGAGGTTTACATTTGCGACGAGTGCGTTGAACTTTGTAATGAAATTCTGGATGAAGAATTCTTTGAAGGAAAAGAAAAAGACGAAGTAGAAACCGATTCCAAAGAAGAAAAACCTATTCCGAAACCGCATGAAATTAAAGAATATCTTGACCAGTATATTATCGGGCAGGATGATGCCAAAAAAGTTCTAGCTGTTGCTGTTTATAATCATTACAAACGTCTAAAACATAACAAAAGTACTAATTTAAAAGATAATGTTGAAATCCAGAAATCAAACATTCTTTTGGTTGGTCCGACCGGAAGCGGTAAGACTTTGCTGGCGCAAACTCTTGCTAAAATGCTGGATGTTCCGTTTGCTGTTGCTGATGCGACAACTTTAACTGAAGCCGGTTATGTTGGTGATGACGTTGAAAATATCCTTCTTCGTCTTTATCAAAATGCTGATTTTGACAGTGCAAAAGCTGAACGTGGCATAATTTATATTGATGAAATCGACAAGATTTCAAGAAAATCTGAAAACACCTCAATTACACGTGATGTTTCAGGTGAAGGTGTACAGCAGGCGCTTTTGAAGATGATTGAAGGCACAGTTGCGCATGTTCCTCCTCAGGGCGGCCGCAAACATCCTCATCAGGAGTTTATTGAAATCGACACAAGCAATATTTTATTCATTGTCGGCGGTGCGTTTGTAGGTTTGGAAAAAATTATTGAACGCCGTACCAATGACGGTTCTTCTATAGGCTTTGGAGCAAAGGCTCCTGCTTCGCAAGCTGATAAAGATGCAAATGCTGTTAAACTTCTTAAAAAATTGCAGCCGGATGATTTGGTTAAATTCGGTTTAATACCTGAATTTATCGGTCGTGTTCCTATTTATGCTGTTCTTGACCAGTTGAATGAAAAAGCATTGAAAAATATTTTAACTGAACCTAAAAATGCAGTTCTTAAGCAGTACAAATGCTTAATGGAAATGGATGGCGTTGATTTGGAATTTGAGCCGGAAGCAGTTGACTTGATTGCACAGGAGGCTATGAAAAGAAAAACCGGTGCGCGTGCTCTTCGTTCTATTGTTGAGGAATTAATGCTTGATATCATGTATGATGTTCCAACAAAAGCAAATATCGATAAATTTGTTATTACGGCAGACATGGTCAGGAACAGGAATAAAGCCGAACTGATTAAGCTTCCGACAAAAAACGACGGGAACGATAAAGAAATAATTGCATAAAAGCGGGTTAAAATCCCGCTTTTTTGTTATTTTCTCATCAAAATTTTAGCTTTATTATTGCTTAACATATTTGTCAAACTGTTATATTTGTGAAAAAATGTTTGTATGGGAAATGGAAAAACTTTAATTTTAATCGATGGTCACGCGCTTGCTTTCAGGCAATATTACGCGCTCGAGAGAACAAACATGAAAACCACGGACGGCGTTCCAAGCTGGGCTGTTTATGGATTTTTCAAAGCAATTTTTGATTTGTTGAAGAATAAAACTCTTAATCCTGATGCAATTGCAGTGGCATTTGATGTCAGCCATCAAACTTTCCGTGTTGAAAAGTACGCCGAATATAAATCAAATCGCCGTGCAATGCCTGATCCGATGAAAATCCAGATGGACTTGATTTATGAAGGCTTGCGCGCATTTAATATTCCTATTTATACCAAAGAAGGTTTTGAAGCGGATGATGTCATCGGCACAATTTCTAAAGAAGCTTGTGAACTCGGGCATAATGTTTTGATTTTGACAGGTGACCAGGACGCTTTTCAGCTTGTTGATGAAAATGGCTGTGTTAAGGTTATATTGCCGTCTAAAGGTGAATTGATTGAATATGATTGGGAAAAAATCTATGAAAAACTCGGGGTTTATCCTAATCAGGTAATTGATTATAAAGCCTTGCGAGGCGATTCTTCAGATTGCATTCCAGGTATTAAAGGGGTCGGAGAGAAGACCGCGCAAAAACTTCTTGAAAAATATAAAAATTTGGAAAATCTTCTAGCTGATTGCGAAAACATTCCGGAAAAGGCTTTAAGGGATAAGATTTGTAATGGTAAAGATATTGCAAAGCTCAGCCAATTTCTGGCAACCATTATTCGTAATGTTGATATTGAATTTGATTTTTCGCTTACAAATATTGAATTGCCGGACGTAAAGGCTGTTACTGAATTTTTAACAAAGATGCAGTTTTACAGCTTTTTGAGAAATATAAACTCTATTTTAACTTCATTTGACCGCACTCTTAAAACCCAGGAGGCTCAGCCATATCAAATCCAGCCATCGGTTGTGCAGGCAAACGGCCAGCTTGGACTTTTTAGCGAGGCTGTTCAAACCGAAATGAATAAATTTGATTTAAAGTATGAAAAAGAAGAAATCAAAGATGCGGAAGGTTTGGGCAAACTTGTCAAAACATTGGAAGCAAGCCGAATTTTTGCGCTTAAAGCAATTGGTGAAACTCAAAGTGCAATCGAGGTTAAACTTCGTGGTTTTGCTTTTGCAATAAATGAAAATTTAAAATATACTGATGATTTGTCAATTACCGAAATTGATGATACCAAAACAAAGGCTTTTTATGTACCTGTAGGCGGTGAGGGGCAGCTTTCACCGGAGTTTGTACTTGAGGCTTTAAAACCAATTATTGAAAGTGACGAAATCAAAAAAATTACTTATGATGCGAAAGTCGAATACAATGTTTTCAGAGCCTTGAAGCTTACATTGAACGGACTTGTTTTTGATGTATTGCTGGCAAGTTATGTTAATGAACCTGCAAGAAATCATGATTTGGATGTTCAGGCAATTGAACGTATTAATCACATTATGTGCGAGTTTGCTCCGTTTGAGGCAAGCCGCAAAAAAAGAATTGGTATTCTTGCAGCAACCTGTGAAGGGGTTTACGGCTACGGCGTGGACGTTGTTGCGACAATTATAGATTTAACGCAGTTCTGGTACAAAGAACTCGATAAAAAAGAGCTTAAACTTTTGCGCACAATTGAACTTCCTTTGTCGCTTGTTCTTGCAGACATGGAATATATTGGTGTATCTATTGATGTAGATTATTTGAATAAGCTTTCGCAGTCTATGGAAGGTGTTGTTCGGAGGCTAGAGCGAAAAATTTATCAGCTTGCAGGCGAAGGATTTAACTTAAATTCACCGCGTCAAGTTGGCGAAATTCTTTTCGAAAAGCTCCAGCTTGGAACAAAAAAGAAGAAAAAGGGTAAAAAGCTTTCAACCAGCGCCGAGGTTTTGGAGGAACTTGCACAGGAATATGAAATTGCGGACTTAATTTTGCAGTACAGAAAGTTTACTAAATTGCGTTCAACTTATACAGAGGCGCTTCCCGGGCTGATTAATCCTATTGACGGTCGTATCCATACCTCGTACAATCAAACAATTACAGCAACCGGCAGACTTTCTTCTTCAAATCCGAATTTACAAAATATTCCGATTAGAACAGAAGAAGGAAACAAAATCAGAAATGCTTTTGTTCCTCGCGATAAACGCAATTATGTAATTTTATCGGCTGATTATTCGCAGATTGAGTTGAGACTTCTTGCGCATATTTCCGGCGACAAACAGCTGATAAATGCGTTTAAATCAGGTATTGATGTTCATACACTTACGGCCTCAAAGGTTTTTGATGTTCCTGTAGAGGAAGTTACAAAAGAAATGCGTTATAAAGCAAAAGCTGTAAACTTTGGAATTATTTACGGTCAAAGCCGCTACGGACTTGCAAAAGCACTTGGAATTACCTGGGAAGAAGCTGAAGATTTTATTAAAAAATATTTTAAAACATATCCCGGCGTAAAAAAATATATGACAGACATAGTTACTTTTGCCGAAAAGAAAGGTTATGTTGAATCGATTTACGGCAGAAAACGCCATTTAGAAACAGAGATGAACAGTTCAAACACACAGGTTCGTGAGTTTGCAAAGCGCGCAGCAATCAATCATCCTAAGCCAAAAATCTCAAAACTAAAATGATTATGCAGGTTCACGATGAACTTGTTCTTGAAGTTAAAAAATCGGAATTGGAACAGGTAAAATCATTAGTCTTAGAAGCTATGGAGCTGGGGCAGCCTTTTAAAGTTCCGCTTCTGGTTGATATTAGTGCAGGTGCGTCATGGAAAGAGTAAAAGTTTATATAATTTCAGCTTTATTTGTAATAATGTGTTTAATCCCTTGTGCAGGAGTTTGCGAAGAGCCTGAACCAAGTTTAAGCACGCTTATCACTCCTCAAAATGTCGCATTTGAAGATTGCACCAGAACTTTTAATATGAATTCAGACAGGCTTTTCTACCTGACTCTTGCCGCTGTGAATGCAAACCGTTTTGAAATAAAAGAAATTCAGTCAAAAACGGGGTATGTTTTATTCTCCGCAGTTGGCAAAGAATTTTTGGCGAGCATCGTTTCAATTGATAAATATCGTTCAATGTTAAAGATTACGCCGGCAAACAACAACTATTTTTTTGCTCCCGGAATTGTTTTAAATATGTATAAATACATTGATGTAAATACCTCCGAGCATTTGCAAAATATTCCGAAGGGCGGCTAATTAATTCAGCTTTTCGAAAGCCTCTTCAGTGATTTTTTTGATGTCAATTTCTTGTTGTTCAATATTTTCAGTCGTAATCCAGAGCAGATATTCAATATTCCCGGAAGGTCCTTTAATGGAAGAGTACGTCAAACCTTTTATTGAGTAATCAAGCGAAACCGCAAAATCAATAACAGTTTTAATAACCTGATTATGAACATTTCTGTCTCTTACAACTCCGCCTTTTTCAACCAGTTCTTTACCGGCCTCAAATTGCGGCTTTATGAGAAGTACCATTTCATGAAAATCTGCACAAAGAAGTTTTTTTAAATTTCCCAGAACTTTTGTTAGAGAAATAAATGACAAATCACTTACCAAAAGGTCCGCAACAGGTTCGTTTTCTGTATAAATTTCTGAAAAATCGCAATTTTTAAGGTTTGTACGTTCAATAACTTTGACTCGATTATCAGAGCGGATTTTCCAGTCAAGCTGCCCGTATCCGACATCTGCTGCATAAACGAATTTCGCTCCATGCTGAAGCAGGCAGTCTGTAAACCCGCCGGTGGAAGCGCCCGCATCAAGGCAAATTCTGTTTTCGACATTCACGTCAAAGGTTTCAAGTGCTTTTTGCAGTTTAAAACCTCCGCGTGAAACATAAGGCATTGATTTTACAGCAATCTCGTATTCTTTGGCCGGATTAATCTGAAAACCTGCTTTGGTGATATATTCGTCGTTAATCTTGACATGTCCGGCAAGAATTGCTGCCGCCGCCTTGCTTTTGGTTTCAAAATACCCTAAATCGGTTAGATATTTATCCAATCTTTCCTTGTTCATACTTTTAAAATATCATGGCTGATGTATTTTTACCAGTATTTTATAGTCCAGTTGTCACCCATGATTTTTGCTGCACATACTCTTCCCCCGCGGTTTGCTTTAGGATGACAGCTATTACCTTTGGAGGCATTAAATAAGTCTTCTGTTTTCCAGTCGTATCCATACGGTCTAATTGTGTTTTCAACAACTTGAAAGAAAAACAAATCATATCCGGCCACATTTGGTCTTCGATAACTTCCGTTTATGTCTATAAAAAGAGCTTTAGGTGATTTTTCCGAGTTGTAATTTAAGCCTATACATGTACCATCCATTAACTTTATTGATGCTGTGTTGTTTGGATAAAACGGAGATGAAATATATACTTTATCCATCCATCCATATTGTGTGCTTTCCTTATTACCATTCATATAATTTCCAACGAACTTTCCTTCATAGCACATTAGATTAGATTTGCTTTCACTGCTTGCAAACACTTTTGCTCCTTTAATTTCCGGAGCTATATATCTTTTAAGAATTTCTTCGGCGCTTGTTTCCCACTCAGGCCAGTCTTTTGCCTCTCCATGCTTTGCCTGTGCAGCAAGAAATGCCTGATTAATTACTGAGTATGCCTTTTTTAGCCTAGTTTCGGTTTCTATCCGCTGATGTTTTTTTATTAAACTTGGAAGTGTCATGGCTGCGACTATCCCTATTATTCCTAAAGTAATTAGCACTTCTGCCATAGTAAAACTATTCTTCATTCATACCTCCTTGATATTATTGGTCTAATAACAGTCAATCAATAGACTTATTATAACATTATTAGACATGTTTCGTAGAATGTCAAGCTTATTTATAACCAATTAGCACATTAATTTTTCTTATAAGACCATTTATCCTGATTTAAGGAGAAAGTTATGAGTATTAAAAAAGCACTTGGTTTAAGAATTAGAGAATTAAGACGTAAATCAGGATTTACACAGGAACATTTTGCAGAACTTATCGGCGTTGCACCAAGACATGTCAGCAGAATTGAAAACGGTGTTAATTCGCCTTCAGTTGAAACATTGGGGCGTATTGCAGAATGCTTGAATGTTGAGGTTAAAGAGCTTTTTAGCTTCCGTTATGTGCAGACAGAATCATTTATAAGAAATGATATAAATGATATTTTAAATTCTCTTAATTTTGATGAGCTTTTGAAAGTTAATAAAGTTTTGCAGGCACTTTTCAGATAAAAAATATATTTTTTGCGTTTTTGGTCGTTGCCTTTGCAACTTCATCAAAAGATATTCCGCGAAGTTTTGCAATTTCTTCTGCAACGAATTTTACATAAGCAGGTTGGTTTTCTTTGCCGCGGTATGGAACAGGGGTTAAATACGGAGCATCTGTTTCAAGTAGAAGCTTTTCAAGCGGCACTTCAATTGCTACCTCTTTCATCTTTTTGGCGTTCTTGAATGTTACAACGCCGCCCAATGCAATATACCAGCCTTCTCTAACGCATTCCTTCGCAAATTCCGGACTGCCTGAAAAACAATGCATAATCACTTTTGAACCTTTGTTATGTGCTTTTATAATGTCAAAAGTATCTTTGTGAGCTTCTCTGTCATGAACATTTATCGGCAGCCCGAGTTCGTTTGCAAGTTCAATCTGTTTGATGAAAACTTCTTTTTGAACGTCAATATAACTTTTATCCCAGTAATAGTCCAAACCGATTTCACCAATTCCTAAAACTTTTGGCGACTGTGCATAAACTCTGATTTTGTCAGCAAGCCCGTCACTCCAATTTTTGGCATCTTCGGGGTGAATGCCGAGATAGCAGTAAACATTTTCATATTTCTGCGACAGATTGTAAACCTCGTCAATGTCAGCTGTTGAAGCGGCCGGAACAATGATTTTTTTTACGTGGTTTACTGATGCATTTTCTAACACCTCATCAATTGAAAGGTCTTCAATCATGTTTATATGCGAATGTGTGTCGATTAAAAATGTTTCATTCATATTACGAATTATATCATGAATTGAATTTATGCTATAATTGAAGCCATGGAGAATAGAAGTTTAAAAATTTCAGTCGGCCATCTTTACCCGAAGCAGCTGAACCTTTACGGCGATATGGGAAATATTATCACGCTGAAAAATCGCTGCGAGTGGCGCGGAATTGAGTTTGAATATAACACAATCAATCCGGGTGAAAAAATTTCTGATTGTGATTTGTATTTTATTGGCGGCGGGCAGGATAAGGAACAAATTTCTGTTTCAAAAGAAATGTATGCGCAAAAGGACTTTCTGATTTCAAAACGTGACGAAGGCGCTGTTTTTCTTGGAATTTGCGGGGGATATCAGCTTTTCGGGCATTATTACCAGCCGTTTGATGGTGAAAAACTTCTTGGCGTAAGTCTTTTGGATGTTTATACTGTTGCCGGTAAAAAGCGATTTATCGGAAACGTTACCGCACGCACTTCTTTTTTGACTCCGGAAACTCTTGTTGGTTTTGAAAATCATTCAGGATTAACCTACCTTCAAGGCGACACAATACCTTTGGCCGTTCTATCTGTTGGGAACGGAAATAACGGAAAGGATAATTCAGAAGGGGCAAGGTTTAAAAACGTTTTTGGAACATATCTTCACGGCTCTTTGCTTCCAAAAAACCCGCATTTTGCGGATTATTTGATTAAGTTAGCGCTTGAAAAAAGATACAATGATAACATAAATCTTTCAGCGCTTGATGACGCGTTTGAAATGGCTGCGCACAATTCTGTTGTCGGGAAAGCTTATTAATGAAAAAACTCCTTGAAATTTACAATTTCTGGTGCAAAATTCCTGATAAAATCAGGTTTTTGATAATTGGCGCAATTAATGCTGGAATTTCTTATGTTATTTTTGCGGTTGCCGTATATTTGATTGGTGAGCAGTATTATCAAGTTTGTGCCGCATTGCAATGGATTCTTTCTTCCTTTATCTCATTTACAAACCAGAAGGTTTTTGTTTTTTGTACAAAAGGTAATTGGATAAAAGAATATCTACGCTGCTGTATGACGTGGCTTGTAAGTTATCTTTTGAATGCACTGATATTGGAGGTTTTTGTAAAATACATAGACATAAATGTGTATTTGGCGCAATTTTTGGCAATCTTCACAGTTTCTGTTGTAACATATGTTTTGTTTAAATATTTTGCATTTAGAGTTCATAAGAATTGTCCATAATAAAAAGCCGTTTTTAATTGAAAAACGGCTTTTTAAATATTATATTTGTTTTTGTTTTATTTTTCGATACTTAATACCGCATCAATAATCTGCTGTTTTGCATCTTCCGGAGTAAGCTTGATTAACTCATCGGTTTCGCGTAGTTTGCATTCAACAAGCCCTTCTGATATTGTTTTTCCGACAGTAATTCTGAACGGGAAGCCGATTAAATCAGCATCCTTGAACTTAACGCCTGCGCGCTCGTCGCGGTCGTCAAGAACAACTTCAACGCCTGCATTTTGGAGTGTTTCATAGAGGGCATTTGCAACCTTCATCTGCAATTCATCCTGAATATTTACAGGAACAATTACTGCATGATAAGGCGCAATCGCGAGTGGCCATTTAATTCCGTGTTCGTCGTGGTGTGCTTCAACAGCTGCTGCGGCAGTTCTGGAAATTCCGATTCCGTAACATCCCATCACGTATGGATGAGTTTTTCCGTTGACATCTGTGTAAACAGCGTTCATCGGTTTTGAATATTTTGTGCCGAGTTTGAAAATGTTTCCGACTTCAATACCTTTTGTTACGAAAAGCGGCTTTCCGCATTGAGGACAAAGTTCGCCGCGCTCAACAAGACGGATGTCAACGTATTTGATAGCTTCCGAAAGCGTTGGATGTTCCAAATCTTTGTGATTTGCACCGACAAGGTGTTTGTCTGTTTGATTAATTCCGACAACATAGTTCTTCATATCGCGGACTGTTTCATCAACGATAACTTTGATATCATTCATTCCTTTTACACCGATAAATCCGGGTTCGGCGACAAAACCTCTTTCTGCCATAATTTCAGCGATTTCACCTGAGGTTGCAATTCTGATTTCTAATCCGCCGACAGCATTTAGAAGTTTAGTTTCTTCAACAGCTTTATCTGCTCGGATTAGGGCAATAACCGGCTTTTTGTCAATTATATAGACCAGAGATTTCAAAATCAAGGTTGGCGGAATGTTTAAAAATGCGCTTAATTCCTCAATAGAATGCGTATTCGGTGTATCAATGATTTTTGTTTCTTTAAAATAATCTTTTCCGTCAACGACGGCTTCTGGTAGTTTAGAAACCGCATGATTTGAGTTTGCAGAATAGTCGCACTCATTGCAGTAGAAAACGTCATTTTCGCCGGCGTCAGTGTCTGTGATTACCATGAATTCGTGTGAAACACTTCCTCCTATTGCACCGGAGTCTGATTGAACCATTTTTGTTTCAAGTCCGCAGCGTTCAAAGATTTTTTTGTAAGCTTTTGCCATATTTTCATATTCTTTGTCAAGCCCTGCTTCATCAACGTCAAAACTGTAAGCGTCTTTCATGATAAATTCGCGTCCTCTGAGCAAACCATAGCGGGGTCTGATTTCATCGCGGAATTTTGACTGTATCTGGTAAAGGTTTACTGGCAATTGCTTGTAAGATTTCAAGCTGTCGCGCGCAACCGAGGTGATGATTTCTTCATGCGTCGGTCCAAGACACATATCGCGGTCATGGCGGTCTTTCAGACGCATAAGTTCACGCCCGTAAACCTCCCATCTGCCTGATTCTTCCCAGAGTTCTTTTGGCTGGACAAACGGCATCAAAAGTTCCTGAGCGCCGGCTTTGTCCATTTCTTCTCTAACTATTTTTTCAACTTTTTTCAAAACACGCCACATTAAAGGCATATATGTATATACACCCGGTGCTAGTTTTTTTATATATCCTGCGCGTCCAAGCATTTTATGAGAAATAACTTCAGCGTCTGAAGGAAATTCTCTTAGCGTCTGCACAAATAATTTTGACATTTTCATATCTTTAATTCCTCTTTTCTCGTTTTCAGCAATAT
>OMFY01001003.1_pt1 | contig 11062 bp, 9 predicted proteins | sample 1645701 | NCBI WGS metagenome assembly OMFY01 (sample SAMEA103958111, study PRJEB25191) | human gut metagenome | biome: human-associated habitat [ENVO:00009003]; feature: intestine environment [ENVO:2100002]; material: feces | place: Germany | collected 2013/2015
ACGCCGAGTGCAACGATCTCCGCGTCGCCGCCCATGAACCGCAGCAGCACCTCGGGGCAGAAGATGCCCGCCAGCATGAAGGGCAGGGCGAACACCAGCGCCCAGAGCAGGGCGTTGGAGAAATAGCGCTCCGACCGCTCGTCGCCCTGCGCCCGGAGGATGGCGTAGCGGGTGGCCGCGCCGAGGCCCAGCATGGAGCCGATGGCGAAGATGAAGTTGTAGATGGGCAGACAGAGGTTCAGCAGAGCCACACCGCTGGTGCCTGCCGCCTGCGAGATGAAATAGGTATCGGCCAGGATGTAGCAGGACGTACCCAGCAGGCCGAAGATGTTCTGGCTGACGTATTTGAAATACTGTTTGGTAAGGCTCATGTTCTCCTCGTCAAATGTCACATTTTTATCATTCAAATTTCAGATATACTGCCATATTGCGTCAGTTTATCACAATCCGACCGAAGCTGTCAAGCTCTCCATTTGCACAAACGCCCGGATGGGTGTATACTGTAGTTTGTTTTTGAAAACAGGCAGAAGGGAGGGTGCATCATGCCGGGCAAGACTTTATACTGTCTGGGCGAAGCGTGGCTGGAATTGAACAGCACCGCGCCGCTGGCGTCGGCAAAGACGTTTTCTCCCCGCATGGGCGGAAGCGCCGCCTCGCTGGCACTGGCTTATGCCGCACAGGGCGGAAGAGCCTCTCTTTTAACGCAGCTTGGCGAGGATGCTTTCGGACACCGCATCGCAGACGCTTTATCTACTGCCGGTGTGGACATCAGCCGGGTCTGCTTCACCTCCCGCGCCCCCACGCCGCTGCTGTTCGACGGCGGCGGCGAACAGCTAGGCTGCCGCACCCGTTCTTCGGAGCTTCTCTATGCACCCGAACAGCTGGACGCTGACTGGGCCGCAGATGCTGAAATGCTGGCCTTTTCCAGCGCCTGCCTCGTGGACAGCCCCTGCCGCTACACCCATCTTGCCGCGCTGGACACCGCCCGCACCGCCGGTGTGCCAGTCTGCTTTGTCCCCTCTCTCCGCCCGGCTCTCTGGCCCAGCGAAAAGACCCTGCGGGACACGGTGCTGCAGTTCCTCCCTTTTGCAGACCTGCTGGTCCTCACCGAGGACGAGATGGAGCTTCTGCTGGACACCCGGGCCTATCAGGTGGGGTTGTTCTTCCTGCTGCGGGGGCACATCCAGCTGGTCCTGCTCCAGACCGCCGAGGGCGTCCACGCCTTCACCCGGACGGCACACGCCTTCTGGCCCGGCCTTTCGGCCCCTCCCGAGGAGCTGGCTGCGCGGCTGCTGTTCCGGCTCGACGCGCAGGACGCCGCCCTGAAAAAGCTCATGAAATACAGTGCAGCCGCCCTTCAGACCCTGCTGTGACGCAGGAAAGCCCCCGCCTTGTAACAGGCGGGGGCTTTCCTTTTACCATCCGGAGGAGGATGAGCAGATCAGCTTATCAGTGGATGAACACCGGGCCAAGGGGATTGGCGATGGGGCTGACGTAGCCGCCCAGCAGCTTGGGGATCGCAAGGCTGATGTCGGGCACATAGGTCAGGAGCAGCAGGGCGATGAACATGCACAGATAGAACGGCAGGGTAGCCCTGACGACCTTCTCCATGGGGCGCTTTGCCACGGCAGAGCCGATGAACAGGACAGCGCCGACAGGGGGGGTCAGCAGGCCGATGCCGCAGTTCAGGACCATGATGATACCGAACTGGATGGGGTCGATGCCGATGGAGGTGGCGATGGGCAGCAGGATGGGGGTAGCGATCAGGATGATGGGAGCCATATCCATGATGCAGCCCAGCACCAGAATGATGAGGTCGATGAGCAGTGCGATGATGTAAGGATTGCTGGTGACGCTGGTTATGGCGTTTGCAGCCAGATCGGGCACGTGCAGCATGGTCAGGCAGTTGCCGAACACTGCAGAGGTGGCAATCAGGATCAGGACGATGGACAGGGTGTTGACGCACTCGTCCAGAGCGTACCAGACGCCCTTCCAGTCAAGGCCCTTGTAAACAAAGACGGAGACCAGCAGAGAGTAGATAACGGCGATAGCAGCGGACTCGGTGGCGGTAAAGACGCCGCCGACAACGCCGAAGACGACGATGACGACTGCGGCCAGTGCCCAGATGGAGGTGCCCAGCTGCTTGATGAAGCCTTTGATGGTGAAGGGAGAGCCCTTGGGGTAATTCTCCTTGACGGAGATGATGTAGGAGCCGATCATCAGGACGATGGCCAGCAGAGCGCCGGGCAGGTAGCCGGCGAGGAAGAGGCTGCCCACGGAGATGCCGCCAGCGGTGGTGGCGTAGATGACCATGTTATGGCTCGGGGGAACCAGCAGGCCCTCGCAGGAGGAGGTGATGGTGACAGCGGTGGAGAAGTCGGCATCGTAGCCCTGATCGACCATCATGGGGATCATGATAGAGCCGATGGAAGCGGTATCTGCAGAAGCAGAACCGGAGATGCCGCCGAAGAAGTAGGAAGCAACGATGTTGACCATTGCCATGCCGCCGCGCATCCAGCCGACGCAGGCGTCAGCCAGCGCGATCAGCTTTTCGGAGATGCCGCCGCTGCCCATGAGGACGCCCATGGTGATGAAGAAGGGGACGGCCATCAGGCTGAAGGACGAGATGCCCTTGACCATCAGACGGCAGACATCGGTCAGCGCCTGACCCTGCACCATCAGGCAGAGCACGCTGGACAGGCCAACGGCGTATGCAATGGGGAAACGCAGGAAGATCATGACGAAGAAGCTGACAAGAAGGACAACGATCGCCAGTGTCTGGACTGTCATATTAGTTCTCCTCCTTTACAAAAAAGCTCTTGACATGGTTGTACAGCGCCTCGATCTCGAAGATGATCATGGCGACACCGGCCAGAGGCACCGGGAAGTACATCCAGAAACGGCTCAGCCAGGGCATCGAGACATAGAAGCCGCGGCCGCCCAGCGTGGTGGCATAGTTCCAGCCCACCACCATCATGATGATGCCGAGGACGCAGACTGCCAGATCCGCGAGGATGTCCAGCACCTTGACGACGATCTTGGGCAGATAGACGTCAAATGCGGTCATCCGGATGTGTGCGCCGCGGCGGATGGCCAGAGCCGCACTCAGCACGGCCATATAGCTCATGCAGGTCAGGACGACCTCTTCGGTCCATGCGGGATCCGGGATGAATGGGACGTAACGACCAATGACCGACATGGTGGTGATGAGAATATCCACAATCAGCAGAATCTTGCAGATAAACAGGACCACTTTGTAGGTGATGTCGTACGCCGGCTTGATCTTATCCAGAGTGGTAAAGATTTTCGGCATAGGATCTCCTCCATACTCTATAAAAAACCCGGCGGGTCTGCGGGCGTATCCCGTAGTCCCCCGCCGGGCTATGTACTACTTCAGGATAAAGGCGCTTTTATCAGGCCTTCATATCCAGCAGCTGCTGATACAGCTCAGCCTGATCAGAGGTGTTCTCGCTGATGACCTTAGCGCAAGCCTCCTGCCAAGGAGTCTTATCGGGGACATCGACGACGTTGCAGCCGGAAGACTTCAGCTCGTCGAGGACCTTGTTCTCAGCGGTCTCGGACAGGTCAGCGTTGAAGGCCTGCGTATCCGCAGCAGCCTCCATGACGGCAGCCTGCTGGTTCTCGGTCAGCTTGTTCCAGGCGTTGTCGGTGATGACAGCCTGAATAGCGCCCAGAGTGTGGCCGTCGAGGATCAGGTTGTTTGCGACCTCGGGGAAGGCGTTGGACTTGTAGTTTGCGATGGGCTGCTCAGCGCCATCGACAACGCCGGTCTGCAGTGCGCTGTACAGCTCGCCGAAGGAAACGACGGTGGGGTTAGCGCCCAGGCCCTCGACCATGCCGTTCATGACGGGGTCGTTGGACACACGCAGCTTCAGGCCCTTGAAATCAGCGATGCCGGAAACAGGCTTGACAGTGAAGAAGTGACGGAAACCCTCTTCGCCGTAGAAGATACCACGAACGGGCAGACCCAGCTCCTGGGGCTCGTTCAGGAACTCAGGTGCCAGCTCGCTGTTGGCGAAGTTCCAGAAGTGTGCGCGGTTCTCGAAGGTGAAGGGGATGGACAGCAGCTTGGACTTGTTGCAGCCGTAGCTGGTCAGTGCGAAAGCGGAGATACGGCTCATATCGATGGAGGTGGAGCCGCCGAGGATAGCGTCCAGAACGTCGTTCTCAGAACCCAGAACGCCGGAAGCCTGCACGTCGATGACAACGGAGCCGCCGGTCAGCTCTTCGACCTTCTCCTTGAAGTGGGTAGCGGTCTGGCCGACGATGGTATCCAGCGGGTTGACCTCGGCGTAGACCAGAGTCACCTTCGGGTCGGAAGCAGCAGCTGCGGCATCACCGGCGGGAGCGGTGGAAGCTGCAGCAGAGGTAGCGGTAGAAGCAGCAGTGCTGTTGCTGGAGCCACCGCAGGCGGTCAGTGCCAGAGCAGCGGCAGAAACGCCTGCTGCTGCCAGAAAGCTGCGACGAGAGATCTTCTTCATAATAATTGTCCTCCTAAAAAATTTCCTCTTGTACGTCGGCGCGCTCTGCACGGGTCGCACGCCGTCCGTTCATTTACTATACACACTTTAGCAAAAATTTTAAGCCAGAGCAAGGGGTTTTGAAAAATGTCCTGTTTTTCAAAAAAATGTGAGAAACACTTTTGTGCATCTTCTACAATCAGCAGTGTGGTTTCTTCAGCATATCGCCCAACGAGATGAATACAATGTGATATTTGTGTTCTTTTCTCAGCTTTCCCGGATGCGCTGGAGGAGGCCGCTCTGCTCCCCGAAGCGCGCATACAGCGGCTCCACTGCCGCCCGGAAGCGGGCTTTCTCGGCGGCGGAGAGGGTCGTCACCTCCACGCCCCATGCCCGCATATGGGCCTCGGCGCTGGCCTCCCGCTCGGCCCAGAGGCGGCGTTCGGTCAGGGCGCTCTCCTTCCCGCAGGTGCGGACGATGTCGGGGAAGCTCTCGTCCAGCTTTGCCAGCTTTTCCATCGCGGCCTCGCTGGCCAGCTGCAATTCGGGCACACGGGTGTGCTCATCCTCTAAAAAATAAGGTGCGACCTCGTAGTGGCCCATAGCCTCATAGCTGGGCCAGTTGTTCTCGGCGCCGTCGATCTCGGCGTTGTGGAGGGCCGCATACACCCGGCTGTAGACCACCTGCACAGGCTGTGCGCCGAGGTCCTGTATCATCTCGCTCATCAGATCCGACTCCTGCACCCGGAGGGTCAGCCCCACGAGGTCTGCCAGCGTCTCCACCTTTTCGCGGGTGTAGAAGCTGCGGACCCCGGCGTCGAACCACGACAGCCCCACAAGGTCCATCGCGCCGAGGCTGGAGAGGAACCCATCCCCGATCTCACCGTCCAGCACCCGCCACATCTGAGGGGCGTCGGTGTAGAGGAAAGGCAGCTGCAAAACGCTCAGGGTGGGCAGCTGCTCCGCCAGCTGGCTCAGGGAGACGCGGGCAAAGTCAATGCCGCCATACTGCATCTGCTCGATGACGCTCTGCTCGGCCCCCAGCCCGCCTCCGCTGTAGACGACGACCTTGACCCTCCCCTCCGTCCGCTGGGCCACAAGGTCGGCGAAGGCCAGCGCGGCCTGCGTGGTGGGGTAATCCTCGGGCTGGTTCTCGGCGTAGCGCAGGATAAGCTCCGGGCCGGTATATTCCTCGGCTCTGCCGCAGCCCACAGCGCCCAGTGCCGTGCAGGCGGCCAGCGCCAGCACACTGCGGCGGGAGATCCTCCGCCCGCTCAAAGCTCGGCCTCCGGGTCGGACTTCGCTTTCTGCCCCGCCTGACGGCGGTACTGGGTGGGGGTCATTCCGGTGCGCTTCTTGAACGCCCGGGCGAAGTAGCTGGCGTCCTCGTAGCCCACCATCGACGCCACCTCTGCCGAGGAGCGGAAGGGGTCGGCCAGCAGCTCCTTGGCTGCGTTGATGCGCAGCTCGGTGAGGCAGTCGAGGAAGTTCATCTTCTGATACTTCTTGAACTGGGCCGACAGGTACGCCGGGCTGATGTGCAGGATCTCGCCCACGCTGTCCAGCGACAGATCGAACATATAATTATCCTCGAGGTAGCGGCGGACATGGGCCATGACGAGGGCCGTCTGGCTGTTCTCGCCCTCCTCGGGGGCGTCTTCCGCCTCTTCTTCGGTCTCCGTCTGCTCCGGCTGGGGCTGGGCAGCGGCCAGCTCTTCCAGCTTCCGCTCCGTCTCGATCTGCCGTATAGCCCGACGCACCGAGGCTTCCAGCTCGTCGGGGTCCACCGGCTTGAGCAGATAGTCGCAGGCCCCCAGATGCACCGCCTCATGGGCATACTGGAACAGGCTGTAGGCCGTCACGAAGATGACCCGGCAGGAGGGCCGCTGGGCCAGCACAGCGCGGGCTGCGTCGAGGCCGCTCATCCCCGGCATCTCGATGTCCATGAGGATGAGGTCTGCGTTCCACAGCACCGCCGTGTCGGCAGCCTTGCGGCCGTTCTCGGCCATCTCCAAGACCACTTCCCGCTCAAAGCGGCGCTGGACGAGTTCTGCAAGCGCCTCCCGTTCCAGTTTTTCATCATCCGCGATCAACAGCCGGATCATCGTCCAATTCCTCCTCCAAAAGTTCTACTAAGGGCAGATACATACTGATGGCCGTGCCCCGGCCGGGGTGAGAGCGGATGACCAGCCGCCCCCGTTTATCCAGAAGCCGCAGCCGTGCGGCCACGTTATAGACGCCGATATGCTCCCAGCGCTCCCCGGGCTGGGCCAGCGCGGCTTTCAGCTGGGCCAGTTGTTCGGGCTGGATGCCCACGCCGTTGTCGCAGACGCTGATATAGAGCAGTCCCTTATCCCGCAGCGGGTTGATGCGGATGCGCACCACGCCGCCCTCTTCCTTGGGCGAGATGCCGTGCTTGAAGGCATTCTCCACGATGGGCTGCAAGATGAAGGACGGCACCATCGTCTCCGTCAAATCGAGGGAGTCGGAGATGCGCCACACCATCTTCACCCGGTCGCCGAAGCGGACGTGATAGATGGAGTAGTATTCGTCCACGATGCGCACCTCCCGGGCCAGCGGCACCTGCTCGTCGTTGCTCATGAGGCTGTAGCGCAGCAGGTGGGACAGCGCTGTGATGAGGGCCTGCGTGCGATAGGCTTTTTCCTGTCCGGCGGTCTGCAGGATCACGTTCAGGGTGTTGAAGAGGAAGTGGGGGTCGATCTGGCTGCGCAGCTGCTGCAGGCGGCTGCGCTCCATCCGGTTCTGCAGCTCCAGCGCCTCCGTCTTCTGGCGGTGAAGCTCCCGCTCCATCTCGTTCTTCTCCCGCAGGGTAGTCACCTGCTCGGCCATCGAGTGCTTCATGTGATTGAACGCTTCGGTGAGCTGGGCCATCTCGGGCTGATGGGGCACAGGCAGGTCGGGCGAGTCGAACACGCCCCGGGTGACCTCCCGGGAGGCACCGATCAGCTGCTGCACCGGGGTCAGCAGGTGGATGACCGAAAGCGCCATGACGCAGCCCAGCGCGAGGCAGAGGGCCACCACGACGGTCTGCGCCCACTTGACCCGGTCGCTGAGGGCTGACACGGTGGTGTAGGTGCTCTGTGCATCGGCGATGGCCCTGTTGAGCAGCTGCTGGGTGTATTGACGCAGATAGCCTCCGCAGGGGACGATCTTATTATAGTAGAGCTGGGCAGCCTGCGCGTCCTCGCCGGAGGCCACCGCCTCTTCCAGCTGGCCCACCAGCGCGGTGTAGCTGCCGTAGGTGGTGGAGACGGCGTTGTAGAGCAGATACTGCTCCTCGCTGACGGTGCCAATGTCGCCCTGAATGCGCCAGAGCCACGCGTTGGTGACAGAAAAGGCCCGGTTCAGTTCCTCGGTCAGCGCCTTGGCGTCGCCGTACTCCCAGCGGTAGTTCTCCATTGCCGAAAGGCTCTGCTCCACGCCGTTCTGGAAGCGGCTGATGGCGTTGAAGTTGCCCATCTGGTCGTCCAGCTCCCGCAGCACGGTGCCGGACTGGTAAAAGCTCAAGAATATCTGCCCTGCCAACGCCAGAAAAAACGCCGCCAGGCAAAGGCTGATCTGCCCCTTCAGGGTCATCCTGCGCCCCACGCATCCGCCCTCCTCACTTGGTATTATTCCACCCGCTCCGGCCTTTCTGCCGCCCGGGCGGAGCCTTGATCCACTTTCTTTTTCGTCCTATTTTAGCACATTTTAGGGCATCTGCGCAATATCATCCTTGATTGTTGGAAAATAATATGGTACTATGACCAAAAAGGAGGATATTTTATGTCTCAGCCGATCTCTGTTTCCGTCCAGATGGACGCTGCATCCTTCCACGATTTCGCCGCCTTCGACCTGCTGCGCCACCGCAAGGCGTGGCACCGCCCTCTGGCCTTCACGGCCATCTTGCTGGCATCTGCCGGGGTCTGCCTCTCGCAGGTGGGGCAGAAAGACGGCGCGGCCCTGCTCACGGTGGTGCTTTCCGTCGTGGCTCTGGGCGTGCCCGCCGTCTACTTCTGGACCTTCTTCCACTCTCTGCGCCTTCAGATCAAAAAGATGGGCCTTCCCCGCCCCTTCTATCGGCTGACGCTGGACGATGCAGGGCTTTCGGTCTGGATGGCAGGCGAGCAGGACAAGCCCGAGCCGACCCGGAGCTATCCGTGGCATGACCTCCACCTCGCCTACCGCACACCGAACGCCATCTATCTCTACGTCCAGCAGACGCAGGCCTACCTGCTCAACGACAGCCTCGACGCCGCATGGAGTCTGCTGCAATCCTCCCTCCCGGCAGAACGCCTGCGCGACCTGCGATAAAACGTAAAAATCCCTCGCACAAGCCGTGCGAGGGATTTTTTTGACCTCTCAGTCTGCAAAACAAAAACAGACAGCGCCGTGGAAAGGAGGAGAAAGCGGCGCTGCCTGTGTATGAGAACTCCTAAACATTTGCGGCTGCTAGGAGGTTGTTGGTAGTCTGTCCGCCGCCGTGGCTGTTGCCTCGCATTGGCTGGGGGACAGTGTTTTTTTAGGGGCGCAGCACCCGCTGCGGGGGCCTGCGCATGAATCTTGCCTGCATGGCATCGTGGGAAGCCCAAAAGCCGGAGATGGGGGACTCACGTTTCTGTCTTCCCGACTGCACCCTTATTGTACCGGATAAAAATGGAGTTTCTTTGTGGTAGTTTTGAACAATCTGCAAACAAGATGTGGAAAACCGGAAAGCTTTCTTTTCCGCTCTGCTTGACATTCGGCACAGAACGAGGTATTGTTAATTTTATTGTGCAATATCTCTGGGAACCTTGTTTTTTGAGGGAGGGAAGAACTATGACCGACACGGCACAGCAGCAGAAAAAGACCCTGCTCATGACTGAGGGCAGCATCTGGAAGAGCATCCTGCTCTTCTCGGTGCCGCTCATCCTTGGCAACCTGCTCCAGCAGCTCTACAACACCGCCGACTCCATCATCGTCGGCAACTTTCTGGGCAGCAATGCGCTGGCCGCAGTAGGCTCCAGCGGCTCGCCCATCTACCTGCTCATCGGCTTCAGTCAGGGCGTGGCCGTGGGTGCAGGCGTCGTGGTGAGCCAGTACCTCGGCGCGAAGGACAAAAAGGAGACCCGCATCGCCGTCCACACCTCGCTGGCCATCGCGGTCATCCTCGGCCTCATCCTGACGGTGGGCGGCATCGCCGTCAGCCGCAGCCTGCTGGTCTGGATGAACACCCCCGAAGAAGTCCTCGGCGACGCCGTGACTTACATGAAGCTCTACTTCGGCGGTGTGCTGTTCAGCGTCGTCTACAACATGGCAGCCGGCATCCTCAACGCGGCGGGCAACTCCCGGCGCTCGGTCCTCTACCTCGCCTGCGCCTCCATCACCAACATCATCCTCGACCTCGTGCTCATCGCCGGGCTGAAGATGGGCGTGGCGGGCGCAGCCATCGCCACCGACATCAGCCAGCTCGTCTCCTGCGTGCTGAGCCTCCGCTTTCTGATGAAGGTGGACGCCGACTACAAGGTGGAGCTTTCCGCCATCCGGCCCGATCAGCGGATGACCTCCCGCATCATCCGCATCGGCCTGCCCACCGGCATCCAGAACATGGTCATCTCCTTCTCGAACGTGCTGGTCCAGTCCAGCGTCAACAGCTACGGTGCCGCCGCCATGGCGGGCTTTGCCGCCTACATGAAGATCGACGGCTTCAACATCCTGCCGGTGAGCAGCATCAGCATGGCCGCCACCACCTTTGTGGGCCAGAACTACGGCGCGGGCCGGCTGGACCGGGTCAAAAAAGGCACCTGGGTCACCCTGGCGGTGGGAGTGGTGTACACCCTGATCACCGGAACCTTACTGCTGCTGGGGCAAAACGCCATTCTGCATCTGTTTACCCAGGACGAGGCGGTGGTGACCTTTGGAGCCGCTGCCATGCGGTGGTTCTGCCCCTTCTATTTCCTGCTCAGCATCCTGCACGGGCTGGCCGGTGCGGTGCGCGGCACCGGTGCCAGCGTACCGCCCATGGTGGTACTGCTGGTGTCGCTGTGCCTGTTCCGCATCGTGTGGATCCAGTGGGTGCTGCCCCTCTTCTCCGGCATCGAAGGGGTGTTCATCCTCTACCCGGTGTCCTGGGCACTGGGTGCCGGACTCATGATCCTCTACGCCTGGAAGGGCAAGTGGATGGAATATCACGCATGAAAAAAGCTCCCCTGACCACAGGTCAGGGGAGCTTTTTGGTCACAGCTTCTCAAACAGCAAGAACCGGAATGCGATGTCGGTGGTCAGCTCCGGCAGGGCGGCCAGACGGGCCGCACCGTCGCGGGGCGTTTTCCAGTAATAGGGGGTCATGGCGAACAGCGCTTCCAGCTGGTCGTGGGGCACCATGATGGTGCCCTGTACTTCCCGCTCGCCGATGGCCCGGAAGCCCGGGTAGGCAACTTCCTGCACCGGGTTCTTGTAGGGCGTGTCGTAGAGCACGGCCTTCATCTGGTAGAGGTGTTCCGCGCCGGGCACCACATAGATCATGCGTCCGCCGGGGCGCAATACCCGCTGGAACTCTTCCTGCGCAAAGGGCGAGAAGCAGTTCAGCAGCAGGTCGGCCC
>OMFY01001009.1_pt1 | contig 11035 bp, 9 predicted proteins | sample 1645701 | NCBI WGS metagenome assembly OMFY01 (sample SAMEA103958111, study PRJEB25191) | human gut metagenome | biome: human-associated habitat [ENVO:00009003]; feature: intestine environment [ENVO:2100002]; material: feces | place: Germany | collected 2013/2015
CCCATGATTACCGCGGGCTTTAGTCGTGGTGTGGACTTCAATCCCAAGGGCTCTGAGGTAATTCACAAACGCTTTTTTATCCATGATTAAATTATAATGCAAAGCGCAGGCGGGTCAAGCAGGGTAAAGCACATCTTCAAACTCTCTTGAAAACTCAACAGCCGCAACGGCCGCCGCGCGCAGCGGAGAAATTAAAATCAGAAGCTTAGCACACTCATCGCTGGTTTCGACGTTATACTGTGCATAAGCATACAAAATTTCCGAAAGATCTTTAATAGTCAAGATTTCATCTAAAATTTTATAAAACTTTTTTGAACGAGCAATATCATAATTTTCCAACATTAAAACACCTTCTATCAATTATACATATAACTATATCAACTATACATGATAAAAATATAATTGCAACTGGTTTAAAATAAAATCATGCAAGAAATTGAACTAAGAAAAAACATAGCTGACAATATACGTCAATATCGCGCCAAACAAAGGATTTCACAAGAAAAATTGTCTGAAATGACTGACATCAGCCAACAGCACATCTCAAACATCGAAAATGAACTTGTAAATCCAAGTATTGAAGTGCTGCTAAAAATTTCTACAGCCCTTAATGTAACACTAAATGACTTGGTATATTAAGCCATAAACAGCTTCCTCCTCAAGCCCTGAATACTGGGTTTGTTCTTCATCCCCTCTCCCCTGCGCGGGAGAGGGCGCCAGGAGTTTGCGAACTAAGCGAGCATTACTCCGGCGGGTGAGGGGGCGGGACTAAAATATTTTATACGGATTTAAAATATTGTTTGGGTCAAAGGTCTTTTTAATCGTGCGCATGTAATCGAGCGCAAGCGGATTTACAACTTTGTGAATATGCTCACGCTTCAATGCACCGATGCCATGCTCGCCCGACAAAATTCCATCCAAAGACGCTGTCAAATCATAAATTTCTGATTTTGCAAGCTTAAACCTTTTGTACTCGTCCTCATCTCTGTAATCAATCGGGATCTGCGGGTGAACGCTTCCATCGCCAACGTGCCCGACCATGCAGACATCTAGTTGGTATTTTTCACAAATTTCACGAATTCCGCACACAAGCTTTGCAAGGTTTTTGCGAGGCACAATAACGTCATCGGTTGTTACATTAGGCTTCAACTTTGCACACGCGCCCATAGACGAACGCCGCGCCGCCCAAATTCTGTTATAATCCTCTTCTGTTTTTGAAGATTGAATTGCTGCCGCATTTGCAGATTTTAAAATCGATAAAATTACTTCAGTCTGATAATTGATTGCACTTTCAAAGCCATCAACTTCAATAACAAGCGCTGCGTCTTTATCTATCAAAAGCCCGCAAGGATAAAACTTTTCAACAGTTTGTATGGCGTTTTTGTCCATGAAATCGAGAGTTGTTGGAAAAATCTGCTGTTCAATAATTGCATTAACGGCGCTAACAGAATCTTCAATTTTATCAAAATAAGCCATCATAACCCGATGAGCCTGAGGTTTTGGAATAAGCTTAACCACAGCCTCAACAACAATTCCCAGAGTACCTTCCGAGCCGATAAAAAGACTTGAAAGATTGTATCCGGTAGCATTTTTAATAGTATTAGCCCCTGTACGCAGAATTTCACCGTTTGCCGTAACAACTTTCAAATCAATAATATAATCTTTTGTAGAACCGTATTTAAAAGTTCTTGCCCCGCCCGACGATTGAGCGATACTGCCGCCGATTGTTGATACCGCAAGATTAGAAGGATCGGGCGGATAATACAGCCCAACAGCTTCTGCTTGTTTTTGTAAATCAGCAACAATTACTCCTGGTTGAACTCGTGCTGTCATGTTTTCACGATTTATTTCGAGAATTTTATTCATTTTAGAAAAATTCAAAATTATTCCGCCGTGCTCAACAAGACATGCCCCCACAACGTTTGTCCCTGCACCGCGGCAAATTACGGGGATTTTTCTTTTATTTGCAATCTTAACGATTTCGCAGACTTGTTCAACACTTTCAGCAAAAACAACCGCGTCAGCAACATTTTTTATTTCAGGCACGTTAGTTGCGTCCTGAGAATAAACGTATCTTTCTTCATAGTCCGAGAGAACGTTTTCACGGGGTAAAACTTTTTTTAAATCTTTTATTAAATTACTATTCATCAACATAAGACGCCAGCTTTTCTATTGTTGAGCTTATTTTGCTAAGCTGTTTTTCTAAATTGTCAATTTTATTTTCTAACAACGGTGAATTTTTTTCTTCAAGTGCCGCTAAAACTTTTTCTAACTTTTGTTCAAGCCTGTCGATACGGAGCTGTTGTTTTTCAAATTGGTTTTCAATTAAGCTAAGCAATTCTTCTCTTTCAGGGAGAAGTTCGCGGACTTGTCCGAGGACTTTTGAAATAGAATTTATATCAGAAGCTGCCTCTTGGATATCATCAATTTTACCGCTCGTACCGTCAATCCACTCGCCTAAATACATCATAACTTCGCGCATTACACTGTCAGAATTAGCGGACGAGGTAACCATAGATTGAATATTATCAAGTTTGCGCTCCAATCGCTCGTTAATTTCGCTGTTATCAATAACGCTTATTCTCTCTTCCAAATCGCTTATAACACGGCTAAACTCATCAAGTCCGCTTGTTAAAGCTCTGTATGAGTCATCTGAAGTTAAAAGAAGTTTATTTGTGCGCGAACTTATACTAATGATATCCTCATTAAGTTTTTCGAAATCAGTTTTTAAATCAAGAATCTGCTCTTGAGTTAAAGAACTGTGCATGCCGTTAACCGCAGACGCAAGCTTGTGAATATTTTGCGAAATCTCGCTTATTTCATCCTTAGTTGAAGACGCTGAAATATCGTTTAAGATAATTCTAAGTTTTGCGATATCGGATTCAATATCCTGCATTGTGTAAGAATAATCCCAATCATTACCGCCGTTAGTCATGCTATCAAGGCGTTTTTTCACATCGAGAAGATTTTTGTTAATTTCATCCGTGCGTTCTTCAACAAAATCCTTAATTTCTTCAGTTTCCTCAACAAAAGTAATCTGATCAGTAACTGTCAAAATCGCATTCATCACCGAATCTTTAATATCACTTGCGTTCTGAACAAAATCAAGACTGCTTATACTTTTTTCAATCTTAGAAATATCTGCAAGCAAATCTTGGAGGTGCCTGCCCACACTGGCAGAACGAGAATCGGCATCAAAAGCTTCAATTTCCTGTCTTTGTTCAAGTATTAAATTTTTAATATCCTGGATTTCGCTGTAAAGCTGGCTATCATCGGAGGCTGCCAAAATATCGACTTTATCATGAAGTGCTTTGACCATTTCCTCAATCCGCTCATCGTTTTCAGAAAGCGCCAAAACATCAACCTTGTCATGAAGCGACTTGACCATCTCCTCAATTTTCTCTTCACTATCGGACAAGGCCAAAACGTCTATCTTGTCGTGAAGTGATTGCATCATTTCCTCAATCTTTTCTTCACTGTCAGACAAGGCCAAGACATCTATTTTATCATTAAGTGCCTGCACTAATTCTTCAATTTTCTCATTTCCGTCAGAAAGCGCAATCAAATCAACTTTTTCATTTAAAGCTTTTAATAATTCTTCAAGCTTATCACTATTGTTATTTGCAGAAACAAGCATTTCAATCTTCTCATGCAAAGCATCTGCAAAATCTGCCATTGTATCGTTTTCTTCTGACATTGCCAGAACATCTACTTTAGAGTGCAAAGAATTTAAAAGTTCAGCAAGTTTCACATCATTTTCAGAAAGCGCTGCTATTTCATCAATAGTTCCAAGTCGCCCTATTGCAGCCATTAAATCTGCATTGTTGTTTTTCAAATCATCAAAAAACTTTTTCAACTCAGGCATTAAATCTGAAGAATTTTTAATATCCCTGCTGATGTTTTCAGTAAAAATATTAAGCTTTTCAATCAACTCAGACTTTGAATTATCAAGTGAAGACAAAACATCATCATTGTTAACCATGACAGAAATATAATTTTTAATATCTTCGGCAGCTTCGCCGGTCTTCGCTTCCATTAAAGCTGCAAGCTTTTCCAAAACGCCTTTAACTTTTTCGTAATTATTGGCGGTGTTTTCTAATTTTTTCTGAAATACAGAAGTTTCAGTTTTCCACTCTTGGTAAAACTCAGCAGTTTTGTCAGCCGTAAGCGCTACAGACTTTTCAATTTCGCTGACTGTCATCGCCACAATACTCATCTGATGAAGGTTTAGGTCATTAATTATGCCTTCAACATTTGAGAATTTTTGTGTCAAAATTTTATAAGCATCTTCTATTCTTACAAAAGCATCATGGTTTTCGTTAAGGTTCTGGTTCATATCCGCAGAAAAATTCAGATAAGACATTTCAATTTGCGATTTTATATTTTCCAAAATCTTTTCGACATCATTTTCCAGGAAAGAATTTAAAACTAATTTTAGAGGGGCAAATTCTTCTGTAATAATTTCAATTTTGTTGTTTAAAACATCCATTATATCAGTATTAACAAGATTAATTTCCTGTTTTATGCTGTCGAACTTGTCGTTTATTCCCGAAGAAATTCCGTTTAACCGAACATTGCTGTCTTCAGAAATCTCAGAGAAAACATTTTTAAGCTCATCGAATTTATTATCGATAATAGAAAAACTTTGATCCAAAGAGGATTTTGAATTAATATCCTCGTCGTTTTTTAATGCTTCAATGCTTGAAGACAATTCTTCAAACCTATTAAGTATAGAAGTTGAAATTTCTTCAAATTTCTCATTGCTTGAAAAATGATTTTTGTTGATATTGTCCAGGATTTTTGTAATTTCAGCTTTAACAGCTTCAATTTCAGACAAAGAGTTGTCAAGTTTTAGATAAGTATCAGAACTTACCTGCTCAACAACATTTGAATAATCAGAAATTTTGTTTTGCAAAATAACAATTTTTTCTTCATATTTTTCAGCGGCATCAGCAAGAAGGCTTTCGAGTGCAAGAAGTTTTTGAGCAACTTTTTCGTCAGCCTGATCGCCGTTATATTTTTGCGCGGCTTCTTGAGAGGCTGAAATATACTCTCTCAAACTTTCAATTTGTTCATTAAAGGCCTGCTTTAAGGCTTGAGAAGTTTTTTCAAATTCTGCTTCGAGGTTTTTAACATTGTCAGAAAGCTCGCTTATCTCAACAATATTTTGATTGCTTTGATCTTTTGAATCCTCAATAAATTTTCGCACCATTTCAAAATTATCATTAAGGAGTTTAGATAAATCCACCCCTACTGTATCTATTTTCAAGGATGCATTTTCGATATTAGAAATAATATTGTCTGCGTTTTGGGATGAAATTTTAGAAAATAATCCGTTAAGTTCCTTCAATTGCGTGCTTAATTCTTCGACATCCTCTTTATTTGCAAAAAGATTTGCTTCATCGCTCAAATGGTTAATAAGTTCTTCGGTTTTGTGAAAAGCATCATCAACAATTTCTGACATTAGCGAACGATTTTCCGTTGCTGATTGAACTAAGTCATATTTAAGAGTTTCAAAATTTGCACAAAAACTCTGCAAATCATTTTTCAAATCTTCAAGACTTCCGCTAAACTTATAATCAAAATTAACAAGCTTGGTCTCGTTTTTGGACGCGAAAGCCGACAAATTATCAAGTATTCTTGATACATCTTCTTTCATATCAGAAATCTCAGAAACTGTATTACCGAATTTTATATCGGTTTCAGCTGCGGTACTTTTGACAAAACGCACACACTCGTCAATCTTGTCAGAAATATGAACAAAACTTTCGTCAAACACTCCGGAGCCTTGTGCAATAAGTTTTTCCAATACAGTGAATTTTTCTGCAAATTTACTTTCTAAGGCCAAATTTGAAGAATTAAAATAAGCTTTAAAATCATTTACAGTATCAGTAATCTGCGTAAATCTTTCAGTAATAAATTTAAGATAATTGTCTTCTTTAGCCGCTATGTTATTATCAATTGCGCGCAAATCCTCTGCCAAATTATTAAAACTTTCAACACAGTTTTTTTGGTTTTCATCAAGCTTGCTGAGTACAACAGTGCGCTTTTCATTCAAATCGTCATTAAAAGATACAAACAAATCTTTAACTGAAGAAAAATAATTTAAAAATCCATTTGACAAACTTTCAGATAAACTTTGAATTTTATCCTCAATAGTTTTAATCTTCTCTTCAGGAATATCAGAAGCCGGCAGATTTTTAATAGATTGAATTCCGTCATAAATGCGCTCAATGTCAAAAGATAAATCCGGAACTTCAATTTTCTGAGGCAATGCGTCAATTTTTTCTTCCAAACCGTTCACTGAAGAATTAATTTTTTCTGCATAAGAAACGATTTCTCCTATTTTAGATAAATCTTCAGTCCGTTTTACTAAGTCTTCATTTTTCTGATCAAGGATTTCCAAAGACGACAAAATCGCGTTAGAAGCAAGATAAATATTTTCCAACTCACGTTTGATAATATCGTTTTGCTCAGTAACATCCATTGTCATAAGATTTTTTGAGATATTGCGAAGATTAGAATTTATCTCCATAACAGAAGCTTCAAATCCGCGGTTGAAAATTTCTAAAGATTCTTTAAGATTTGTAATATTTTGGATAATTTCTTCTTTACGGGAATTGTCAGAGGCAAAATCATTAAATTGTTGCTCTACATCATCAATCACACTTTTTTGGCCGGCTAACTCGTGTGAAAAATTATTCACGTTTTCAGCCAAAACATCAAACATAATTTTCAAATCAGAATTAGAAGCCATCAAATCCTGCTTTTCATTCAATGCTTCAAAAGATTTCAATATATTTTCAAAGTTTTCCGCTGCAAATTCACGTCTTTTATCAAGCTCTTCTTTTATTTCTTGTAACGAAACCTTTACAATATCAATAGATGCACCGCTTTCAGCCGCAGAATCTATTTTTAAATCAATATTTTTGAGAATTCTCTCGAATTCATTCTTTTGTCCGGCATACTCCGTTTTTATGGAGTTAATAATTTCTTCAATTTCTGCTTGTGTCATAAATTTACAGTTTTCCTCTTTACATATCCCTTTAACAATATATTATCAGAATATATATTGTCTTAGCAAATTATTAACCAATTATATTACAATTGTAAAGAATAAATAACTAAATTTGTTTTAAGTGCTATAATATTTTAATAAAGGTGATGGGAGATAAGGAAAAAGCATGAGCCATATAATTATAGATAAAAGCAAATGTAAAGCATGTTACTTATGTATAAATGAGTGCCCGAAAAAACTTATTAAAGTAAGCAGCGAAACAAACAACTTAGGAAATAAAGTCGTTGAATTTGATGACCCGCAAAAACAATGCCTGGGCTGCGCAATGTGCGCGCAAAGATGTCCGGATTTAGCGATAACAGAAGTTTATAAAGGATAATTAAATGAACCAAACTTTAGAAAAAGAAAACAAAAAAGTTTTAATAAAAGGTAACTATGCAATAGCGCAAGCTGCAATAATCGCCGGCTGCGAATGCTATTTCGGCTATCCGATAACCCCTCAGAGCGAAATCGGAGAATACATGAGCGGAAAAATGCAAGAACTCGGACGCGGCTATGTTTCTGCCGAAAGCGAACTTGCAGCAATAAACATGGTTTTAGGCGCATGTTCAACGGGCGCAAAAGCAATGACCTCATCTTCATCTTGTGCAGTAGCTTTAATGCAGGAAGCTCTTTCTTACGGAACTTGCGATGAATTGCCTATGGTTTTAGTAAGCGTAATGCGCGGAGGCCCGGGGCTCGGAAATATTTATCCTTCACAAGGCGACTATTTTCAAGCGACAAAAGGCGGCGGCAACGGAGATTACAAACTCATCGTGCTTGCTCCTGCAAATGTTCAGGAATGCATTGACTTGACATACAAAACCTTCTATCTGGCTCATAAATATAAAAATCCGGCTATGCTTTTAGCAGACGGGCTTTTAGGGCAGATGATGGAACCCGTTGAGTTTAAAGAATATCCATATCCAGAAATCGACAATTCAGACTGGGCTTTATCCGGAGCGAAAGGCAGAAAATCCCGCACAATCCGCTCATACGCACCTTTAGCCGAAGACAGATGCGTTTTCTTAGATAAACTCTACGCAAAATACAAACAAATCGAAGAAAACGAAACAATGTGGGAAGAAATTAACACCGAAGACGCTGACATCGTTTTAGTAAGCTTTGGCAGCACTTCAAGAAATGTCAAAACCGCAATGAAAATGTTACGGGCTCAAGGAATTAAAGCAGGATTTTTCAGACCTATTACGCTTTATCCTTTCCCGAACAAAAGACTTGCAGAGCTTTCAGAAAAAGTTAAAAAATTTATAGTTGTAGAAGTCAACATGGGACAGATGATTAACGATGTAAAACTTGCCGTAAACGGTGCAGCTCCCGTTGAATTGTACAACAAACCCGTAGGGGCACCGCCCGATGCCGAAAGCATTGCAGAACACGTTAAATTATAAAAAAGGAATAATATGGCTACACAAGTTTTTAAAATACCAGAAGCAATAAAAGAAAATGCAAAATATTCATTTTGCCCGGGCTGTGATCATGGTGTCGCAGTAAGACTCCTAGCTGAAGTTATAGACGAACTTAATATAAGAGAAGATATAATTTCCGTAATTGGTATTGGCTGCGGGGTTACAGCGTATGATTTTCTGGACGTTGATGCCCTTGAATCTCCTCACGGACGAGCTTTGGCCGAAGCAACAGGGATTAAAAGAGCACGCCCGAACAAAATTGTATTTACATACCAAGGCGACGGCGACTTTGCCTCAATAGGAACAGGCGAAAGCCTTCACGCAGCATTACGCGGTGAAAAATTAACCGCTGTCTGCATAAACAATACAACTTATGGCATGACCGGCGGCCAACTTGGGCCTACAACAATTCTGGGTCAAAAAACCACAACATCTCCTATGGGCAGAAATGTCGAATATTACGGATATCCGATTAAAATTGCCGAACACATCGCGCTTTGCGACGGAACAGCATTTAGTGCACGAGTTTCGCTTGACACTCCGGCTAATATTAGAAAAGCTAAGCAAGCAATCAAAAAAGCCTTTGAAGTTCAATTGCAAGGGCTTGGTTTCGGCTTTGTAGAAATGCTTTCATCCTGTCCTACAAACTGGAGAATGACACCAAAAGAAGCCCATGAAAGAGTGCGTTCACAAATGATGGAAGTGTTTAAGCCGGGAATTTACAAGGATTTAACGAACAATTAATACAGACAGAGTCCGCTGAAGCGGTAGAAAGGTTTTATAAATGGAAAAAAATTTTATTATAGCAGGATTTGGCGGACAAGGCGTGTTACTTGCAGGTGAAGTTCTAGCGGCGGCATTTATGCTGGCTAAGAAAAACGTAACCTGGTACCCGAGCTACGGTGCTGAAATGCGCGGCGGTACAGTTAACTGTGAAATCGTGGCCAGTGATGATGAAGTTAGCGCTGTTAACAAAAAAGAAGCAGATTTTATTGTTGCTCTCAACCAGGCGTCTTTTGATAAATTCATCACTAAAATCAAAAAGGGCGGCTATTTAATTGCAAATTCAACCTTGGCAAAAGAGATTAAATCCAGAACAGATATCAATTACGTTTTTGCACCGATAACAAAATTAGCCGAAAACTTAGGTAATATAAAAATGGCTAATATACTTGCACTAGGAATTTTAGCCAAAGTAAGCAAAATGGTTACATTAGAAAATCTTCAAGAAGCCTTAGATTACGTGCTTCCGCCGCACAGAAAAAATCTTCTGCCGATGAATTTTGAAGCCTTAAAAATAGGCTATGAGTATGATTTATTACCGGTATAACCTAAAATCAGCTAAAAAGTCGATTTAAAAATTTCCGTTTGATATTATTCTGATAATGTTAAACGGATTTATATAAAAAAGGTTTTTTAAAAGTGAAACAAAAGCTAATTCAGTCAATAAAAGAGAAAGAGCTTCAACTGTCAAAATTAAAGGCACACGTTGATAAAAGCTCAGTCTGCTCAGAATTATACAATAAAGTCGTTTTAGAAAAAGCAATCCTAAAAAAAGAAATGGATGATTTAGAAGAAAATAGTTTTATGAAAAGGGTTAAAAGGCTAATCCCGCGCAAAAAGACATTAATCTGCGACTACTTCATTCACAAATAGCTGTACGCTGTTACTGTGAGCATTTCGTTTTTCCATTCCAGGATAGGTCATCACATTTGAGGTAATCCATGTTTTCGTTAATAATCACCCAAGCAGCACAGGAAACATATTTTTCATCTGAAAAATCGCCCAAACTTCCATTAGCACTACAGCCTCTTTCAAAAGACATCATATCATCCTGAGTACCCATTGGGACTATTCCGTACTTAGTTATATAAAATATAAAAAGCGACTGTCCATAATATTTTCGTTCTCCATTGTACTCAACTTGCCTTTTAAATTTTAGTTCTGCCTGTATCTCACCGCATATAGAGGTTAAAGCCTTTGAAGTTCCGACATTGTGATTGTAAGCACATTTAGGGTCATAGATTCTGAAAGATAGCACTGTACCATCCGCTAAAAATGCTTTATAATACACCCTTGAATCAACATAAGCACATACTCCCGTTGTATTACTACCATCACATTCTTGAGTTACTTTCAAATACGGTATGAATTTTTTTGCAGCAAGTTCATGATTTAGAGGATTTGACATTCCGTTATTACCAGAATCGTCTGTTGTAAGAAATCCCCAATCCTCAATAGGCCCATTCTTTTCTGTGGCAAAAATATAAGCTTGACTTAATGTTGAATAAACTTTTTTAAGTTTAGCGACAGTTGCTTTTTCATTCTGCCGCTGGATTAGTGTCGGAAGCGTCATAGCTGCTATTACGCCTATTATGCCAAGGGTTATAAGGACTTCTGCTAAAGTGAAGCCATTAGGCCGGACACTCGATGTTGCCCCCTCACCCGCAGGAGTAAGTCTCGCCTTTGCTCGCCAACTGCTGTTTTCCTCTCCCATGGGGCAAGGGAAACTCACAACATTTTTTCCTTTAAGCGGTAAAAACCCGCGAGC
>OMFY01001016.1_pt1 | contig 10962 bp, 7 predicted proteins | sample 1645701 | NCBI WGS metagenome assembly OMFY01 (sample SAMEA103958111, study PRJEB25191) | human gut metagenome | biome: human-associated habitat [ENVO:00009003]; feature: intestine environment [ENVO:2100002]; material: feces | place: Germany | collected 2013/2015
CATGCCATCTAAACAAATACTAATCCGTCCAATATTTGGGGTGCACTTCAGTTTGGGCTCTTTTTGCACGCATGGGATTCTCATTCCTTAATAAAGATCGTAACTTTAGGTTACCATATAGTAACGATGAAAAATTAACCCAGCAAATAGATATATTTGTTGCGGATGAGGAAACCATATTAATAATTGAATGTAAAGTTGCAGGGAATCCTAAGCAGAGTAACTTCAAAGAAACTATAGAGGCGATAGGAGGTAAGAAAGAAGGATTGATAACTACAATTCAACAGTTATTTCCTGATACCAAATATAAGATTAAGTTCATTTTTGCCACAAAAAATTATTACTTGTCAGAACAGGACAATGCACGATTAAATAACTATGGTATAATTCATTTTGACGAAGAAACTCTTAAATATTATCAGGAGCTTACAAAGCATTTAGGGACTTCGGCCAAATATCAATTATTGGGAAGTATTTTTGAAGGTCAAACGATTCCTGAATTGGATAACCGAATACCTGCCATTAAAGGTAAGATGGGAGGATATACTTATTATTCCTTTTCGATTGAACCTGAAAAGCTACTCAAAATAGGTTATGTTTTGCATAGGAATAAAGCCAACAGAAAACTCATGCCTACATATCAACGTTTAATTAAAAAGTCAAGACTAAAATCAGTTCAGGACTTCGTTGATAATGGAGGCTTTTTCCCGAATTCAATAATTATAAATATTGATACAAATGGAAAATCTGTTAGATTTGATAGTGCAGGAAATCAAGTAGAAAAGAGTATTTCAAGGATAGGAATTCTTCATTTGCCAAAAAAATATCGATCTGCATATATTATTGATGGACAGCATAGGCTATATGGTTATGCAAATTCCCCATATAAAGCGACAAATTGTATTCCAGTAGTTGCTTTTATTAATTTGGAGAGAACGCAGCAAGTCAAATTATTTATGCAGATCAATGAGAACCAAAAGGCTGTTCCCAAGAATCTACGGAACACCTTAAATTCCGATTTGCTATGGAATTCAGAAAACCGAACGGAACAAATTAAAGCATTAAAACTTCAAATTGCCTTGAGTTTAGGAGAAGAAATGCAATCCCCGCTTTATGATCGTATTATTATTGGAGAAAATATCAAATCGGCAACGCGTTGTATAACGATTGATACTATTAAAGTCGGTTTGGACCGTGGAAACTTTTTTGGGACATTCGACAAAGATTCTATCAAAACGGATGGAACCTTCTATAAAGGAAATAATGATGCAACATTAGAGAGGCTTTTTCCTTTTATTGTAGGTTGTTTTGATTATATAAAAAATAATTTACCAGAAGAGTGGTCAAAAGGAGATGCAGATGACGGTTTTTTAACAATAAATGCCAATGTTGAAAGCCTGCTTCGTTTATTTAGCGATATTGTCGATCACATTGTTAAAGCAAAGGGTGTAAACCCCAAAGTTGATTCGACACAAAATGTCATGCAGGAAATGGAATTTTATTTGGATCCAATTATAGATTTCTATAAAAATTTGACATCGGAATCTAAAATAGAATTAAAGAAAAGCTATGGTATAGCTGGGCGAACAAAAGTTTGGAGAATTTTGCAACGCGAAATATCAAAGGTTCGTACTGATTTTCATCCGGACGGATTAGATAAGTATTGGAAAGATGAAGACAAACGATATAATGAAGATTCGTTCAGATTCATTCGGGATATTGAAACCTTTATGAAAGAGGATTTTAAAACTAAATTAGAGCAGGCTTATGGAAGCCAATGGTTTAAAAGAGGTGTACCCAAAGCCGTCTATGATAAAGCCAACCAATTAGCATCTGAAAAGAATTATGAAATCACAGATGCATCTGAGGAATATTCCCCATGGGATTGTTTAACCCTCATAGACTATAGAAGAATAGCTACTTATGGGAGCAACTGGAGAGATATATTTGAAAAATATTACACCAAACCCGGGGAAGAAAAAGGTGGAAATAAAGAAGCCAAAACAGAATGGATGCAGAAATTGGAACGCATCAGAAACAATAATTTTCACACATATAGTGTAAAAGAAGAAGAGTTTGAGTTTTTATCAGAATTACATAAATGGTTAATAGAAACTTCTGATTAGGATCTTAATTTTTAGTTAAATTGGTGGGGGAACCAAAAAAGTAAAATTTTTTGGGTTGATGTTTGCTGGCAAAATGGTTAAAATCAATGTTTTGCATTTTTTTTTGGTTCGAATAAATAAGGTTGTGACTCCGTTATCTTATCAAAAGATCATAGGCTATGAGCGAGATTGAGATTAAGCAAATGCAGGAGAAAATCGATGCAGGCATTTTGCTTGCCCAAAAGCGTCTGATTGAAAAGACCAAGAAGGAGGACGGCGAACTGGTTGTCGTGCGCGACGGAAAGGTCGTGCGCATTAAGGCCCGCGATCTGAAATAGGAATTTGGGGTCGGTTGTCCGAATGATAATCCCCGGCATTTTTGGATGTCGGGGATTCACTTTTCAATTTTGATCGGGTAGGCGGACGGCGCGTGGTACACAAGTGGAACACGCGAAATCGTAACAACTCCCGATAATGGCAAACTGCAACTCTTTGAATGTGTGTGAAATCCGCTGGAATATAGTTCGTTAAATTTATTGGAAAAAGTAAAATTTAATTCTGGGGGGCGCGTGGTCGCAAGTTCGAATCTTGTCACCCCGACAAGCTGAGAGTCAGCCGCTTATGTGAAAACATAGGCGGCTGATTTTGTTTTGGCGGCAGTGGCTGAAACGGGCGGCTGACGCCACGGCCGACGGGGAAAAGGGGCGGGGCCGTCGGACGCCGGGCCGGGGAATGTCGATTTTTTTTCGTATCTTTGCACAAAACCCCGTGTTGCGGCCGTTATTATTCATGTCGTGCAGACCGCAGATTTTTGCCTTTATACCCCTTCGATAGCAATTCTGGATGTTTGCGGCGGAAAAAATGTCGATTTTCCCCGGAATGTTTTTCAAATGCGGAGGAATTTGCCGGGGGTTCTTGCGATCAGCGGATTTCTGCGATTTTTTTTCGCGCCGGGCCTGTCCCGCACTTCGTGAGACGACGCCCGCGATGCGGGATTGCGGCGGTCCCCTGTCAACAGATGCTTAACACGAAAAACAACAGCTTATGAAACAAAGAAAAATGCTTGCGCTCACGCTCTACCAGCTTGGACAGCTTTACCGTCACGAGTTACCCGAACTTGTCGCCGCCGCCGAGGCGAGCGGCGACGCCGTGCAGTTCCGAAGGCGTCTGGGCGAGTGGGTCTCCCGTTCGGAGTCCGCGCAGGGCGATGCGGGCGAGCAGATTCGGCTGCTGATCGATTACGACGGGCGGGAGGTCGATGAACTGTCTACCGGCGAGCGGATGCCGGTGCGGACGCTGACGCTGTTGTGGCAGTTTCTTACGGGCTGTCTGGAGAATGTGGAGATGCGCACGGACCTGTTTATCGACCTGTTCTACCTGTTCAAACGTCTCGGAGGAGCGGAACTGCCGCCGCTTTCGATGCAGCGTGTCCGCATCCGCTCCGAGCGCTGGCCTTCGGGACTCGATGCCGAGGTGCGGGAGATCAGGGCCGACAACAGGGAGCGCATGCTGCATCTGCTGGTGCAGAAGATCGAGAACCGCAAATCGACGCCCTCGCGGTTCCGTTTCGCGGAGGGGATGAGTTATGAAGACAAATACCGTCAGGTGGCCATCTGGTGGAACGATTTCAGGTTTCATCTGGCGATGGCGGTGAAAAGCCCCTCGGAGCTGAACCGCTTTCTGGGCAATTCGCTTTCGGCGGAGACCATGTACCTGCTGTCGAAGGCCCGCAAGAAGGGGATGCCGTTCTTCGCCACGCCCTATTATCTCTCGCTGCTGGACGTGACCGGAAAAGGATACGGCGATGAGGCGATCCGCAGCTATATCCTCTACTCGCCGCAGCTGGTCGAGACCTACGGCAGCATCCGCGCGTGGGAGAAGGAGGACGTCGTCGAAGCCGGAAAGCCCAATGCCGCGGGGTGGCTGCTGCCCGACGGCCACAATATCCACCGCCGCTATCCGGAGGTGGCGATCCTGATTCCCGACACGATGGGACGCGCCTGCGGCGGGTTGTGCGCGTCGTGCCAGCGCATGTACGATTTTCAGAGCGAACGGCTCAACTTCGAGTTCGAGAGCCTGCAGCCCAAGGAGAGCTGGGACCACAAGCTGCGCCGCCTGATGACCTATTTCGAAGAAGACACGCAGCTGCGCGACATCCTTATCACGGGCGGGGACGCCCTGATGAGCCAGAACAAGACGCTGCACAATATACTGGAGGCCGTATACCGCATGGCCTGCCGCAAGCGCAAGGCCAACGCCGGGCGGCCCGACGGCGAGAAATACGCCGAACTGCAGCGCGTGCGTCTCGGTTCGCGCCTGCCGGCCTATCTGCCGATGCGTATCGACGACGGATTGGTGGAGGTGCTCAGGGAGTTCAAGCAGAAGGCTTCGGCGGTCGGCGTGCGGCAGTTCATCATCCAGACCCATTTCCAGTCGCCGCTGGAGGTGACGCCCGAAGCGCAGGAGGCGATCCGCAGGATACTCGCGGCCGGGTGGCTCGTCACCAACCAGCTGGTCTATACCGTCGCGGCGTCGCGACGCGGGCATACCACCCGGCTGCGGCAGGTGCTCAATGCGCTGGGTGTGGTCTGCTACTACACTTTCTCGGTGAAGGGGTTTCAGGAGAATTACGCCGTCTTTACGCCCAACAGCCGATCGCTGCAGGAGCAGCACGAGGAGAAGATTTACGGCCGGCTGACGCCCGAACAGGCCGGGGAGCTGGATGCCGAGCTGGAGAAGGGCGGCGACACGGCCGAACGGCTCCGCCGCTTTATGAAGAGACACCGGCTGCCGTTCCTTGCGACCGACCGCAGCGTGCTGAACCTGCCGGCCATCGGCAAGAGCATGTCCTTCAGGCTGGTGGGCATTACGCCCGAAGGCAGGCGCATCCTGCGCTTCGACCACGACCGCACGCGCCGCCACAGTCCGATCATCGACCGGATGGGCGAAATCTATATCGTCGAGAACAAATCGCTGGCCGCCTACCTGCGCCAGCTGGAAAACATGGGCGAGGATGCGGACGATTACGCCAGCATCTGGAACTATACGCACGGCGAGACCGAACCCCGGTTCGGGCTTTACGTATACCCCGATTTCCCGTTCGGGGTGACCGGGCGGGTGAGTAATCTGGAACTGGAGTGATTCGGTACGAAACGGCGATGAGGAGGCCCGGCGGAAGCGATTCCGGCCGGGCCTCGAAACTGTTGCATATATCAGGAATATTTATTATCTTTGTAAGAACGATAAATGAAAACCGGCGCCGATGTCCGGAGTGCCGTTCGGGGCATGTTCCGGTTTTCGTGCAGGCAGAATTATGAAACAGTCCGAAAGATTGATGTCGCTCGACGCCCTCCGCGGGTTCGACATGCTCTTCATCATGGGGTTCGCGTCGTTTGTCGTGGCCGTGTGCGGCTTGTGGCCTTCGGCCGTGACCGATGCGGCAGCCGCTTCGATGAGCCATGTCGCGTGGGACGGCTTCGCCCATCACGATACGATCTTTCCGCTGTTCCTCTTCATTGCCGGGGTCAGCTTTCCCTACTCGGTCGCCAAGCAGCGTGCGGGAGGAATGTCCGAAGGGCGCATCTATGCCAAGATCGTCCGCCGGGGACTGACGCTCGTCGTGCTGGGCATGGTTTACAACGGACTGTTCAAGCTCGATTTCGAGAATCTGCGGATCGCGAGCGTACTGGGACGCATCGGACTGGCGTGGAGCATCGCTGCGGTGCTGTATCTCAATTTCGGCGTGAAGACCCGTGCGGCAATCGCCGTCGCGGTGCTGGCCGGTTACGGAGCGCTTTCGGCGCTGGTCGCGGCGCCCGACGCCGCAGGCGCCGGGCCGCTGACCTTCGAGGGGAATCTGGCAGGCTATATCGACCGGCAGTTCCTGCCCGGAAAGCTGATATACGGGTCGTTCGATCCCGAAGGGCTGCTCAGCACGGTGCCCGCCGTGGTGACAGCCATGCTGGGCATGTTTACGGGCGAATTCGTAAGGCGCGGCGATATTCGGGGCGGCCGCAAGACGCTTTGGATGGCCGCGGCGGCCGCGGCGCTGCTGGCGGCGGGGCTGGCCTTCAGCGGGGTGCTGCCCGTGAACAAGAAACTGTGGTCGAGCACCTTCGTATGCGTCGTGGGAGCCTACTCGCTGGGGATGTTCGCCCTGTTTTACTACCTGATCGACGTGCGGGGCTGGCGCCGCTGGACGCTCTTTTTCCGCGTCGTCGGGCTCAATTCGATTACGATTTATCTGGCCCAGCGTATCGTGGGCTTCGGACGTATATCCGACTTCTTCCTCGGCGGCATCGCGTCGAAATGCCCTGAGGCCGTGGCTGCCGTGATAAGCAGTGCGGGTTATGTGGCCGTCTGCTGGCTGTTTCTCTACTTCCTTTACAGAAAGAACGTTTTTCTGAAAGTGTAGTCGCATCTGCGGATTCCGTAATGTGCCGCGCGGAGGTGCGGCTGGCGCGGAGTTTGCTCCCCGGTCCGTTAAAGTTTAAAATCAAAAAATCCCGTTATGAACAAGACGATTCACCGCGCCGAGTCGCGCGGTTATGCCGACCACGGTTGGCTGCAGACTCACCATACGTTCAGTTTTGCAAACTATTACGATCCCCGCCGGGTGCATTTCGGCGCCCTCCGGGTGCTGAACGACGACACCGTGGCTCCGGGCGAGGGTTTCGGAACCCATCCGCACGACAACATGGAGATCGTGTCGATCGCGCTGGAAGGCGCGCTCAGGCACGGCGACAGCATGGGCAACATGAAAGTCCTGCGTCCGGGAGAGATTCAGGTGATGTCGGCCGGCACGGGCATCACGCACAGCGAGATGAACGCCAGCGAGACCGAGCCGGTCAAGTTTCTGCAGATATGGGTGCTGACCGACGCGCAGGACCACACGCCCCGCTACAATCAGGTCGAGCTGGCGCCCGCCAAGCGCAACGTTCCGCATGTGATCGTGGCGCCCGAAGGCCGCGGCGGCGAGCATGTGGGATGGGTGCATCAGGACGCTTGGTTCTATACGCTGGACCTCGACAAGGATCGTGTGGTCGAATACCGCATGAATACCCGCGGCCACGGCGCCTACGTCTTCGTGATCGAAGGCAGCGTCGAGGCGGCGGGCGAGGAGCTGGGACCGCGCGACGGCATGGGCATCACCGGGGCGGACGAGTTCCCGATCAAGGGAGAAACCGACGCGAAGGTGCTGATTATCGAAGTTCCCATGGAGGTTTGACAAGACGAAGCAAAGGAGTTTTCCGGCAAATTCCTTCCTCCTTCGGGTGCGGCGAACGCTTCCGAAGGGGAGTGCGAAGGAAAAGGGCTGTCCCACGGGACAGCCCTTTTTTTGCGTCGGTCGGCGAAGGCGCCGGAAAGATGGGTTTTGCCGGGAGGGGTGTTGCGCCCGGCGCCGCTGCGTCAGAATTCCGAGGTGAAGTGGAACCGGATATCCTTGAAATTCTCCTGCGCGAGGGCGAGTCCGTAGCTCGTGTCGGCGAGGAAGACGTCGCGGCCGTGCTTGTCGACGGCCATGTTGGTGTGCTTGCGGCGTTTGAAGTCGGCCAGCTGCGCGGCGTTGTCGCTCTCGATCCAGCAGGCTTTGTAGATCGAGATCGGCTCCCAGCGGCAGGCGGCGTTGTACTCGTGTTCGAGCCTATACTGGATGACTTCGAACTGGAGCGCGCCCACCGTGCCGATGATCTTGCGGCCGTTGAGGGAGCTGACGAACAACTGCGCCACGCCCTCGTCCATGAGCTGGTCCACGCCTTTGGCGAGCTGCTTGAATTTCAGCGGGTCGGCGTTCTCGATATAGCGGAACTGTTCGGGGGCGAACGACGGGATGCCCGTGAATTTGAGCTTTTCGCCTTCGGTGAAGGTGTCGCCGATCTTGAAGTTGCCCGTGTCGTGCAGGCCCACGATGTCGCCCGGATAGGCGAAGTCGATGATCGACTTCTTCTCGGCCATGAAGGCCGTCGGCGACGAGAATTTGAGCTGCTTGCCGCTGCGCACATGCAGGTAGTTTTTGTTGCGTTCGAACGTGCCCGAACATATTTTGAGGAATGCGATGCGGTCGCGGTGGTTGGGATCCATGTTGGCGTGGATCTTGAAGACGAAGCCCGTCATTTTGGGTTCCGCAGGCTCCACGATGCGGGTTTCGGTCGGGGCCGGGCACGGCGAGGGGGCTATGCGCACGAAGCATTCGAGCAGCTCGCGCACGCCGAAGTTGTTGACCGCCGAACCGAAGAATACCGGGGCCAGTTCGCCCCGCAGGTAGGCCCCGCGGTCGAAATCGTCGTAAACGCCCTCGACCAGCTCGACGTCCGAGCGCAGCTGGGCCGCGAATTTGTCGCCGATCTGGGCCTCCAGCTCCGAAGAGGCGAGGTCCGAGATTTCGACGGTCGAGGCGTCGGCCGTGAGCTTCTCGTCGGAGGTGAAGAGCGAGAGGTTTTTCTCGTAGAGGTTGTATACGCCCTTGAACGTGGGGCCGTTCGAGATCGGGAACGCCAGCGGCCGCACGCGGATGTTGAGCTCCTTTTCGACCTCGTCCAGCAGGTCGAACGGCTCCTTCGAGGGGCGGTCGAGCTTGTTGATGAAGACGATTACCGGGGTCGAGCGCATGCGGCAGACCTCCATCAGCTTGCGCGTCTGCGACTCGACGCCCTTGGCGCCGTCGATGACGATGATGACCGAATCGACGGCCGTCAGCGTGCGGAAGGTGTCCTCGGCGAAGTCTTCGTGGCCCGGAGTGTCGAGAATGTTGATCTTCGCGCCCTTGTATTCGAAGCCCATCACGGCCGTGGCGACCGAGATTCCGCGCTGGCGTTCGATCTCCATGAAGTCCGAAGTGGCGCCCTTCTTGATCTTGTTGCTCTTGACGGCCCCGGCGACGTGGATGGCGCCGCCGAAGAGGAGCAGTTTCTCGGTAAGGGTGGTTTTACCCGCGTCGGGGTGGGCGATGACCGCGAAGGTGCGGCGGCGTGTGATCTCTTCCTGTAATGTCATGTAACTGAATGTGTGTCTGTTTTATTGCGGGGAGTGCCGGGCGCTGTTCCGCCGGCGGCAATCCTTAGTTCTCCTTCGGGTAGTCGGCATTGTAGTGGCAGCCCACCGACTCCTTGATTTCGCGGCCCTGCTTGATGACCAGATAGGCCACGGCGATCATGTTGCGCAGTTCGCACAGTTCGCGGTTGGGCTTGGTCTTGTTGTAAAGCTCTTCGGTCTCCTGCCACAGGATTTCCAGCCGCCGCATGGCGCGCTTGAGCGAGAGGTTCGAGCGGACGATGCCCACGTAGTTGGACATCAGCGTCTGCATTTCGCGCTTCGACTGGATGATCATCAGCATCTCCTCGGTGTGCTGCGTGCCTTCGAAGTCCCAGTCGGGAATGCCCTCCTGAATTTCGACCCGGTCGAGCAGCGACGATGCGTGGCGCGCCGCCTGATCGGCGTATACCACCGCCTCGATCAGCGAATTGGAGGCCAGCCGGTTTGCGCCGTGCAGTCCCGTGCAGGAGGTTTCGCCCAGCGCGTAGAGCCGTTTGATGGAGGTTTCGCCGTTGGTGTCCACCTTGACGCCGCCGCAGCAGTAGTGCGCCGCGGGAGTGACGGGAATCCAGTCCTTGGTGATGTCGATGCCGATCGAAAGGCACTTTTCGTAGATGTTGGGGAAGTGGCTGCGCACGGCGTCGGGATCTTTGTGCGTGACGTCGAGGTAGACGAAGTCCGATCCCCGCTTGGTCATTTCGCGGTAGATGGCGCGGGCCACCACGTCGCGCGGCGCCAGCGATTTCATCGGGTGGTATTTGTCCATGAACTCCTCGCCGCCGGGCAGGCGCAGGATGGCCCCGAAGCCGCGCATGGCCTCGGTGATGAGGAAGTTGGGCTTCTCGCCGGGGTTGTAGAGCGTGGTGGGGTGGAACTGGATGAACTCCATGTTTTCGGTGATCGCCTTGGCGCGGTGGCACATGGCGATGCCGTCGCCCGTGGCGACGACCGGATTGGAGGTCGTGGAGTAGATGTTGCCGCAGCCGCCCGTGGCGACGACGGTGAATTTGGCCAGCATGGTCTCGATTTCGTTCGTTTCGAGATTCAGGACGTAGGCCCCGAAGCAGGTCAGGCCGCGGGTGTGGCGCGTGACGAACTCGCCCAGATGGTGCTGCGTCAGCAGGTCGATGGCGAAGCGGTGTTCGAGTACGGTGATGCCGGGATGCCTGCGGACCGACTCGATGAGCGCCCGTTCGATCTCGGCGCCCGTCAGGTCCTCGTGGTGGAGGATGCGGTGCTCGGTGTGGCCGCCTTCGCGGTTCAGCTCGAAACGCCCGTCGGGAGTCTTGTCGAAGCGCGTACCCCATTCGATCAGGTCCCGAATCAGCTCCGGCGCCCGGCGCACGACCAGTCCGACGGCCTCTTCGTCGCATTTGCCCGCGCCGCAGACCAGCGTGTCGCGGATGTGTTTCTCGAAAGTGTCGGGGGCGTAGGTTACCGAACAGATGCCGCCTTGCGCATAGTTGGTGTTGCACTCGTTCATTTCGCCCTTCGTCACGATGGTGACGTGTCCGTGGGCGGCGGCTTTGAGCGCGAACGAAAGGCCCGCCGCGCCGGAACCGATAACCAGAAAGTCGGTTTTCATAGTTTTGCAAGCGTTAAGCGTCGCAAAGTTATAAAAAATGCCCGATAATCCCATTTCCGGCCGGAAAAAGCGTACGGAAAAATGGGGCAACGGCTCCGGAACGGATCCCCGGAGCGGTAATTTTTTCGGCCCGGCAGGCGATATTTCGAATTTTTCTCTAATTTTGCCTTAAGCTACCCAGAATAAATTACGAACTATATTAAAAAATGCGGAAAAAGAGTAATAATATCGGAGAATGGT
>OMFY01001020.1_pt1 | contig 10937 bp, 10 predicted proteins | sample 1645701 | NCBI WGS metagenome assembly OMFY01 (sample SAMEA103958111, study PRJEB25191) | human gut metagenome | biome: human-associated habitat [ENVO:00009003]; feature: intestine environment [ENVO:2100002]; material: feces | place: Germany | collected 2013/2015
TCACCTTTGCACTGGCGGGTGATCTTGCCAAAGCGAAAGCTGCGGGGAAAGATTTCACGCAGCCTTAAAATAGCAGCTTGAGTCAGTCAACAGGCCTTGTCAGTGTATGCTGGCAAGGCCTGAATCTTGTTAGGAAAGTCAATATGCAGATTCATATCGAAACCGGTGATTGGAAAACACTGCAGCATCCTTGCGAACGTATTCGGCTCATGGTGTTTGTTGCTGAGCAAGGCGTGCCGAAAGCCGAAGAGATTGATGATCTCGATCCTGTGAGTACTCACTTCGTTGCATGGGACGAACATCACATGACGCTCGGCTGTGCACGTATGACGCCAGACGGCAAAATCGGACGTTTGGCTGTGCTTAAACCTTTTCGCGGGCGCGGTGTCGGCCGTGTGCTGATGGAAGCGGTGCTCAATTATGCGAAGAAGGAGGGGCTGCAGACGGTCCGGCTGAATGCGCAGACGCATGCCCGCACGTTCTACGAAGCGCTTGGCTTCAAGGCTGAGGGAGATGTTTTTGAGGAGTGCGGTATCCCGCACATCAAAATGAGTGCAGCGCTTTAAAGTGTTTGCTCGCCTCTGGCAAGCTCACAAGAAAGCCGCAGGAAGCCCATGAATGGATTCCAGAGGAGAAAAGCGGTGAGCACCGCCGGCACCCCGCGGAACTCCAATGAGTGCGGCAAAGCGGCGTCCTGACTGGTGGATCAAACCCTCGCCGCCTCTGCGATCGGACTCTTTAGATCAGCACCTGTGCGTCTGTCCAATACTCTGAATAACAAGCCGCGATGGCGTCTAGTCCCGCATGGTTAATGCGCAGCCGGGCGGCCTGTGCGGCTGCTTGCTTGGCATGATAGGCAAAGCCGTTGCCAGCAGCACGGATCATCTGCACATCATTTGCACCGTCTCCAACGGCAATCGTTTCGCAGAGTTCGGCTTTTGCGGCGCTCGACAAAACTTCTAGTGCGCGTCGTTTGCCGTCTGCGTCCAGAATGGGTGCCTGGGTGTCCGGGTCGCGCTTCATTTCCTCGATCTTCTTTTTGTAGGGCGTGGGGGCAATGATGGTGATACCATGCTCACCCTTTTTCACATGGCGCTCAAACTGATTTTTCCACTTGTTGAACCCGGCCACCAGGGTGGCGTCCGGGCGCTGCATATAGATGAGCATGGTGTTGTTGACGGAGTAGCGGTGGAACTTGGACATGACGGACAGATAGCGCATATACTTCTCGCTCTCAAACAGTTCCTTGATACCCTGTTCAATGCCCGCTGTGATCTCTTGTAACCGTTCTCGATTGGTGGTCTTATCAGCCATGAATTTCACTCTCCTTTCCAATTTGGCTATTTCTGATTGATGTTCGGCAATCCACAGCTTTTGCTCCTCCGGGCTGTTCTCCAGAAAAAAATCCAGCAGATAGCCCACATAGTCCTTTTTCTGGATTGCCTCCATGAATCGGGGATGTGGATTTTCCTCCGGTGTTTTGGGTGTGTAGTCCGTTTCCCACTTGCGGAGCAAATGAAAGTAGTCGGCCAGGACACGAAAGGCATGGTCTCGGTCCTCCTTGAATTTCTGCGCCTCGGATTTCTGGCGGACATGGCGTCGCCGGGGAGGGGCCTGACTGTCATAAGCCAGGCCAAAATCCTGGGCCAGCTTCTCGGCGGCCTCTTTGGGGGACAGATTGTAGAGCCTCGCTGTGAAGTCAATCACATCGCCGGTGGCTCCGCAGCCAAAGCAATAAAAATATTCCTCGTTCAGCTTCATGCTGGGATTTTTGTCATCGTGGAAGGGACAACAGGCCATGCCGCTCCGGTTGACCTCGATTCCGTACATCTGCGCTGCTTCTCGGACGGTGATGGACTGCTTGACAGCCTCAAAGACACTTTCAGCCATGCTTACTCATTGCCTTTCTTGGGGGTGGGCGGCCTGTATCCGGCAGCCTTGGCCAGTTCACTGGCTGCCTTACGGCGCTCGGCGCTGTAAGGTTCCCGGACGGACACACAGCGTTTGGGAACGAGAAAGGTCTGGCGGTCCTTTTTCACAATCTGGTCCGGGTATTTCTCTGCCAGTCGCCGCAGCTTCTCCAGCAGCCGGGGGTCATGGGTATAGACCTCGGCGGTGGCTTCGGCCTGGTTGTAGAGGATGATGGTTTCCTGTTCATAGCGTGAGAGCTTCATCGTTTGCCACCTTTCTGCTGGTCAAACTCCAGCTTGAAGTTGGCGTACTGCCCATCATCCGCCAACACCACAGTGGCATCGTAGGTCTTGCCGGTTTTCTCGGAGTACAAGCCCCTCACATGAGCGCGGCCATCTTTGAGCAGTGCCGTTACGATGGCTTTGGTAGGTTGCTTGTGCTTCATCTCCCACCACTTGTTGTTTTTCCAAATTGCAAATTTGCAAGATTCTGTCTGACAGAAGAAGCCTTTTTGCATTTCTGCAACCTCTCCGCCACAGCGGGGGCATTTGCCCACCACTTCGTGGGAAGGGCTGAACAAATACTCCGTTCCCTTGATAGCTTGATAGGTTCCCACAAGTTCTTTGAGCATGGCACTAATCCCAGCCATGAAATCCTCCGGGGCCAGCTCGCCACGCTCGATCTCACCCAGCCGGTACTCCCACTCAGCAGTCAGAAGGGGCGATTGCAGCTGCTCCGGCAACACGGTGATAAGGGATACCGCGTCATGGGATGGCATGAGCTGCACGGTTTTCTTGCTCTTTTTGCGCTCCAAAAAGCCGGTGGAAACCAGCTTTTCCAGAATCCCGGCGCGGGTGGCCGGGGTCCCCAGGCCCTTGCGCTCGGCATCCTCCGGCATATCGTCCTTCCCGGCAGTCTCCATTGCGGAGAGTAGCGTATCTTCGGTGAAGTGCTTGGGCGGGGTGGTCTTGCCCTCCTTGACGGTAGCACCAGAAAGGGGCAGCGTCTGACCTTCAGACAGCTCAGGCAGAGCCTTGTCCTCGGGTTCTTTGTCCTGCTCCACATTCTTCAGCCCTGCGCGATAGGCAGCGTCCAGCGCCCGCCAGCCGTAATTTTTCACTGTGCGGCCTTTGGCAGTAAACTCCGCTCCGGCGCACTCGACAACAACGGCGGTTTCCGCAAAGGTATAGGGCTGGGCCACGGCGCACAGCAGGCGCAGAGCCACCAACTCCAGCACCGCCTTTTCGCCCACCGGCAGGCCGGACAGGTCCGCGCCCTGGAGGTTGCGGGTAGGGATCACTGCATGATGGTCGGTCACTTTCTTGTCGTTGACAATCTGGGCGGCATTGCAGGCAATCTCCATGCCATTGGAAAAGGGCATCGCCCCGGCAGTGAGCTGGACCAGCTCCGGTAGACTCGCCGCCATATCCGAAGTCAGATAGCGGCTGTCCGTCCGAGGGTAGGTACAGAGCTTCTTTTCATACAAATTTTGCAGGTAGTCCAGGGTTTGCTGGGCGGTGAACCCCAGCAGCCGGTTGGCGTCCCGTTGGAGGGTGGTCAGGTCATAGAGGGCGGGCGGCTTCTCGGATTTGTTTTTGCGCCCCACTTTTTTCACTGTGGCAGCCGCACCTTGGCAGGCCGTTTTCAGCTGTTGGGCGGCAGCCTTGTCTGCCATGCGCTCCCCGGAAACGGTGAAACCGGGCAGCTCCAGTGTGACCGTGTAGAATGGCACCGGCTTGAAGGTGTCGATCTCGGCTTCTCGCTGGACAATGAGGGCCAGCGTCGGGGACATGACACGTCCGATGTTGAGGGTCCGGTGGTACAGCACGGAAAACAGCCGGGTGGCATTGATACCCACCAGCCAGTCCGCTTTGGCGCGGCAGAGGGCCGCATCCCGCAGGCCGTCATAGTCTGCACCGGGGCGCAGGTTTGCAAAGCCCTCCCGGATGGCGGAATCCTCCATTGAGGAAATCCAGAGCCGCTTCATGGGCTTCTGGCAGCCCGCCAGCTCATAGACGCTGCGGAAGATCAGCTCCCCCTCGCGTCCGGCGTCGCAGGCGTTTACCACTTCGGTCACATCCGGGGCGTTCATCAGCTGCTTCAGCACATCAAACTGTTTCTTCTTGTCCTTGCTCACCACCATCTGCCAGGGTTCCGGCAGAATGGGCAGATCGTCATAGCGCCACTTGGCGTAGTCCGGGTTATAAGCGTCGGCGTCGGCCAGACCAGCCAGATGGCCCACACACCAGCTGACCCGCCAGCCGCCGCCCTCCAGATAGCCGTCCTTGCGGGCGGTGGCCCCAATCACGGCGGCCAGACTTTGGGCAACGGACGGTTTCTCAGCGATCACCAGCTTCATGGTTTTTCATCCTCCTTTCCCGCAGCCATGCGGTCAGCTGCCGGTGGCAGAATCCCACGCAGGGCTGACCGTCACGGTAATTTCCGCAGCCATAACAGGGGTGGCCGGGAGATAAAGTAGGAGGACGGGAAGTTTCCTTCCCGCCCTCCGGCCTGCGTGTCATCATGCGTTCATAGGGGCTGTCGGTGAAGCGGGTCAAACCGTCTTGTCCTCGCTTTCCTCGTCGCCGCCCCCGTCAGCGTCCGGCTCGTCAGATTCCTCGGTCTCCCAGGAGTCCTCGTCCTCCTGATCGGTATCATCCTCGCCGTAGTCATAATCGTCCAAATTGTCGTTGCCCTTGGTCTTGGGTCTGCTTTTTACCAGCTTAAAGTAGGCAAAAGCGCCGCCGCCACCCATCAGAGCCAGCACCGCCAAAAGAATGGCCGGATTCAGTCCTGCGGGTTTCTGCGCCGGTTCTTCCGGTTCCGGGGTTTCTTCCGGGGTCTCCGGTTCCGGCTCCTTACCCGTGCAGGCGCTCATATTGGTGGCACACACCGGGCAGGCCGTATTCACCGCACCGGCCACACATTTCTCCGTACAGGTACAGGTGGCGGGCTGCTCCTGGGTGGTCTGACCGTCCTCCATCAGCGCCATCAGGTCCGCCTCGTCCACCTGGTTTAAGAAGTGGACAGCGGTTTCCTTGTCCTCGTTGGCCCGGTCAATGAGGATGTAGAAGTAGTTGCCTGCCTTGGTGGTGACGGTGATGAGCTGCTTGTTGTCGCCGAAATCATCCACCAGGGCGGCGTTGCCATCCGGGGTCAGGGCCGGACTGTCCTCGGTTTCCTCCACGACCACATTGCTGTCGTTGGTGGCATCCTCCGCCGGAAGTTCTTCCGTTCCCTGGGCAAAGGCAGTCACGGAAAGGCCCATCATCAGCACCAGGGCGGCGCAGAGGGCCGAAAGGGTTTTGAAAATTTTCTTATTCTTCATGGTCGGTATCCTCCTGTTCGTTGTAGTTGGCGGAGGCAGCGGCCATGCCAGGGACCGTACCACCGGAGAGCATGGCGTTCAGCTGCTCCGGGGTCAGCCGCAGGGCGCGCACCATCTGGACGATCTCCAGGTTCTCCGCCTCGGTTTTCTGCGCTTCCAGGTCTTTCAGCTTTTCCTGCTGTTCCGCGATCTTCTCGCGAGTTTTGGCGATCTCCTGGTCGATGCGCTCGATTTTGTTTTTAGCCATAGTCAAATCACTCCTATTCTTCATAAAAATTTGTCACCAGTTCATCAGGCCGTAGCCCTTGATGCACTCGTAGGACAGGGAATAACTCTTGATCTTGCAGGCGTCGCCAGAATTGCCCTCCACGGTGTAGACCCGGCTGCCGTCTGTGCCGACCACAAGGCCCACATGGTCGGCGCTGCCATCCAGGTCCCAGTCAAAGAAGATGGCGTCGCCGGGGGCGATATTGGCGTAATCACGCCCGCCCCATTGTCCGTGAGACTGGAACCACGGAATACCCTGGGACTGGCAGGCGGCAAAGCGCGGCTCGGACAGCCCCATCTGGCCGTAGCACCAGGACACGAAGCAGGCGCACCATTCCACACGGGAATTGAAGCCGTACCAGCTCCAGTAGGGCTGGCCGCCCACGTTGCCCACCTGGCTTTTGGCGATGTCCACCACCGCCTGATTGCCAGGCCGGGTGCCGTTGACAAACTCCACACCGGCCAAACTCTCGGAATCGCTGGTGTCGGCGGACCCGCCGCCGAAGATCAGGGGCTTGTTGCCCAGCGTCTGCCGGTACACCTGGTACATTTCCAGCTGATCCGGCGTCAGCAGCTCCGAAGCCACGGAAGATATGGGCTTGCTGGTGAGCTTCACATTCAGAATGTAATACTCATACGGGACTTCCTCGGTGGTCGTCTCGCCGGTCACGGGGTCCGTGGAAGTTTCGGTGCGGTATCGTATCTCCACTTCCTCGGTAAGCGTCAGTTCATACTGTGCGTCGAACACGCGCTCCAGCTCGGCCTGGGCGCTCTGCCGGGTATAGCCTTGCAGCACGGCGGACAGGTAGGCTGCCAGCTCATGGGGGTCATGCCCGATCATATCCAGGTCATAGCGGTACTCGTCATACCCCGGATGGCTGCTTTCGATGTTGTCGATCTCGGCTTGCAGCGCCGTTTCTTTGGCAGCGTAGTCGGCCTCCACCGCCACCAGCTCAGGATCATCCGACGGGTAGGTGGTGCCGGACACCACGGAACCGATACTCTGCGCCATCATGGAGCAGGAGGACATGGTGTTGAGCAGCATACAGACCAGCAGGAAGATCGCACCCGCAATCAAAAAGCCCTTTTTGTGGCGCATGACAAACGCGCCCGCTTGCTGGGCTTTCTCCTTGACCGCCTTGGCCGCCATGCCGGTGGCCTCCGCAGTCTTGGCGGTGTTCCCGACAGCTTGACCGGCGCGCTTGGCGGCAGCGTATTCCTTTTTGATGGCCTGTTTCTGCTGCCAGCGGGAGATGGGGTTGCTGGCAAGCTGGGGATTTTCCCGCAGGGACTTCTGATACAAGGCGTTCACATTGGCCTTCTCCAGCTTCTGCTCGGCCTGGGCCGCCTTGCGGTAGGGCTTCAACTTGTGGCTGCGGTAGCCTTCCCGTGCAAGCCTAACGCCGGTCTCGGCAGCCTCCTCGGACTTGTGGGCGCTCTCCACGCCCACATTGTCCTGTTCGGTCTCCCGGATTTCCTTGTGGAGCTTCCCCAGAGCGGCATTGGCGGGGGTATCCCGCACCGCATGGGACAATTTGGAGGGCGGCTTCTTCTTGTCCTCCAGCACCAGCTTGGTGGTCACTTTGCCGGTCTCCGGGTCCACCGTCTTTTGCCGGACCTGCTTTTTGGGGATTTTGGCCTGCGCCTTGTCTGCTTTGGCGGCGGCCTTGTCCGCCTTACGGATGGGCTTCTCCAGAGCCGGGTCAGCCCGTTCCTCGTCCGTAAAGCGCAGGCGCGGTTCCTTATTCAAACCATTCCCCCAACATGAGGGAGGCCGTCATGTAGCGCAGCTCCACATAGACGGCCAGCCCCACAGGGTCACGGGAGGGGTGCTGAAGCAGATGGGCGTAGATCTGCGCCACCACATTGGCCAGCAGCTCGGACTGCCCGCCCTCGAAGATGACGATGGCCGGGACGCCGTTCATGGCGCACCAGATTTCCGTCAGGCGCAGCAGGCCCGCTTCGCCGTCCTCGTTCAGCTCCGCAGCCTGATCCGCCGCCGTGCGGGTCTCGCTGACGGCATCGGCCAGCTCGGTGAGCAGCTGGGTGCGCTCACCCTCCAGGGCATCGTCAAAAAACATCATGGTATTCAGTTCGGTGTTGGGTTTCATGGTCATTCATCCTCCTTTTTCAGTTCCTGGGGTTTGGTGGTCATAATGCGGTACAGCTCGGTGTTCTTGGGGAAATGGTCCACGAAAGGCAGGATCGTGGAGCCATAGAACAGCAGGCCCTCGCCCTCGCTGGAGTGGGTCACATAGGAAAGCTGGTGAGGGGAAATGCCCAGCTGCTTGGCGAGAATCTGCCGGTCCCCGCCCGCCTGGTTGAGCATATACACGAAGTCGGAGTTCTCAAAGATGTTCTCCACCTCGCGGGAAGAAAGCAAGTCTTTGACATTCTGCGTGATGCCGGTGGGGATGCCGCCCCATTTTCTGAACCGCTTCCAAATCTCCACCGTGTAGGCGGCGGTCTGTTCCTCTTTCAAGAGCAGGTGCATCTCGTCGATGTAGTAGCGGGTGGACTTGTGCGCGGCACGATTGATGGTGACACGGTTCCATACCTGATCCTGAACCACCAGCATACCGATTTTCTTGAGCTGCTTGCCCAGCTCCTTGATGTCGTAGCAGACAATCCGGTTATCAATATCCACATTGCTCTGATGATTGAACACATTCAAAGAACCCGTTACATAGATTTCCAATGCCGTTGCAATGTACTGAGCTTCTTTTTCTTCCTGCTCCCGCAGCAAGTTATAAAGGTCCTCCAAAATCGGCATATTCTCTGGCTTTGGGTCATTGAGATATTCGTTGTAAACCAGCCGTACACAACGGTCAATAATGGTTTTCTGCACCGGCTGCAAGCCCTCCTTACCGCCCACGATCAGCTCACACAAGCTGAGGATAAAGTCAGACTTGAGTGACAGCGGGCTTTCATCATCCGAATAGTCCAGATTCAGATCCATCGGATTGATATAGTTGGTTGAAGTAGGTGAGATCTTGATGACCTGCCCATGCAGACGCTCAACAAGAGGTGCGTAATCGAGTGGGTCGGCGGTGTTACCACCACTTTCCCCTCTAAGAACCGTACATGATAGCTTTCCCATCATACGGCTCAAGCATTTCATCACTCTTTCGAGCGGCTCTCCACATAAATACGCTGACATTCTGAGTGAACATATGCCATGTTGGATACGATGTCCTTGCCACCTTTTGATTTAGGAATTTTATAAAAGATTTCCCTTTCGTCGTGAATACTGAGTGGCATTCCGCAATGGTAGCACTTTCCACCCTGATTTTTCCAAATAAGTTTGAATCGTCCCGAAAGACGAGCCATTCCCTGGTTGAACTTTTTCTGGGTGAAGTATTCCGCATCAATGTACGGGTTCTTCGCAGTGCTTACCTTGCGGTGTCGAACAATAGGTGTGTGGTCAACACGGATTAACTCATGTTCCTCTGTGCTGAAAACCCAGCTTCGGTTACCTTTATGGTGCCAATACTTGGTTGAAATCCACCGCTTTCCTTTCTTTGGATGTCTTCTTTTTGCCCAGTGCCAGAGTAGTTCATAAAGCACATAGTCCAAATGGGCAAATGCTTCACTTGCTGATACTGACTGATGGTAATTCGTCCATCCTCTGATTTGTTGATTCAACTTCATAATCAGTACATCCTGGTTCCATGCCTTTCCTCTACGATTAATCGTATCGGAAAGTTTGCTTACAATCGCTTTGATTGACTTCTTTGATGGTTTGATGATTAGCTTTCCCTTGAACTTTCTAAATGTCCATCCAAGGAAATCAAAACCATTGTCAATGTGTGTAACTACCGTTTTTTCATCGGAAAGTTCCAAACCTCTGACTGCCAGAAATTCTTTTAACAGCTGTTTTGCTTCTAAGGCTATTTCCTCTGTTGCTGCTGTAACAATGAAGTCATCAGCGTAGCGAATAAAATTTACCTTGTGAGCGTTTTTGAATCTGAGGTCAACCTTTCCCAACCGATTTGTGTGGAATCGGCTTTCCAATACTCTCTGCATTCCGTCTAATGCCATGTTGGCAAGAATCGGTGAAATAACTCCGCCCTGTGGTGTTCCATCTTCTGTTGGAAATAATTCCCCTTTAAAGATGAAGCCTGATTTTAGGAACTGTTTCAAAATACTTTTATCCATCGGGATATTTTCAATGAGCCATTCATGACTTATATGGTCAAAACAGCCTTTGATGTCTCCCTCAAGGATCCAATTCGGAGAAATATCTCTACGTGCCAGAGCACCAAAGATATATTCACAGGCATCCTGTGCACAACGCTCCTTTCTGAATCCGAAGGATTTCGTATCTGCCGTTGCTTCTGACACTGGGTCAAGAGTCAATGCGTAAAGTGCTTGCATAGCTCTGTCATACATTGTCGGAATCCCTAACGGGCGTTTCTTTTTCTTATCTTTCTTTTCTATAAATACTCTTCGCAGAGGACTGGCTTTATAGCCTTTATCAGTCAGATTTAATACTGCTTTCATTTTCTGGGCAGGTGTATTCCACAAAACCCCGTCGACGCCAGCTGTTTTCTTCCCTTTGTTTGTAGTTACACGCTTTACAGCGAGTGCTTTTGCATAGAAGGAATGTGCAAGAAGATATTGAAGTCTTTTCACATCGTTCCATTTGCGTTTTTGTGTTGCCTTGACAATCCTGACTTGTAGCCTATTAACTTCTGTTTCAGCTTTCTTCCAATCGATTGATTTCCACTGGAATTCCAGTTGTTTGCTGTTCGATAATCTCTCAGAAGTTTTAGCTTCCGTCGTTGAATAATTATCGTTCATAGGTTTACCTCCATTTCTTGTCATGAAATACCATGGATAAGTCTGCACCCTTTCGGGTTGGGGCAAATCTGGAACCCCTATGCTTCCCATTACAGGAAACCATTCGCTTTTTATCCAATCTCATACCCTCTACGTCATTTATTCCCCTTACGGGTTCAATACCTTAATAATAGGAACGTATAGGGCTTACCACGTTCCACGTAATAAATAATTGTGTATGCCTTAGGATGTCATCTTTGAGCCTGGAGGACTTGTGTCCATTTGTCAGCGGTTAGCAGAAAGAACCACTGACCACCTCCGCACCTTTTGGTGTAAGCGTGTCAGCCTTATTTCGCTTATTCCCTGTAACGACTCTTACAATGATTCACTTTACGTTCACCATAGCATACTTATCCTGCCTTACGACTGGCTTAGGCTACCAGTTTTCAAGCTTTTCTCCGTGAGCTTCCCAACAGGATTGTTACCTCTCCCGCAGGTCACGGTCGGATTACCCCAAATGGATAGGGTAGCTAATGATTAGCAATTTATTACGCGACTTCGTGTCGCACCTCCGCTTCCGGGTCACAGATAATAACATCATCACTGGTAAGCAAAAAGCAGTTGGCAATTTCTCGTTTTGCGCTGAAGG